>Ga0181520_10000427_pt1 | contig 93335 bp, 96 predicted proteins | sample PEATcosm2014_Bin_29_FD_132451 | JGI IMG/M metagenome (GOLD analysis project Ga0181520, IMG submission 132451) | Peatland microbial communities from MTU Mesocosm Facility, Houghton, MI, USA - PEATcosm2014_Bin02_30_metaG | ecosystem: Environmental > Terrestrial > Soil > Wetlands > Peat | place...
GCCACAATCCGCGTTCCTTCTCCCCGAGGGAGAAGGCCAGGATGAGGGGGAAGGGGGTCTCCAACGGCCCAGCCGCGTTCTGCTCTTTGAGAACCCACTGCCTTGGCTTTACCCATTAAAAACATCGAGGAACCAGTTTTTTTGGTTGGCACGGGCGACAATTCCGTGAACCCTTGGCGAAATTCTGTGAGCTTGCTCGAAGTCAAAAACTTGAAAGTGCATTTCCCTGTCCGGCACGCGCTGTTCAGCGGCGCGCGCGAGTCGGTGAAGGCGGTGGACGGCGTCAGCTTCGCAATCGAGCCCGGCGAAACCGTCGGGCTGGTCGGGGAGAGTGGCTGCGGCAAGTCCACGCTGGGCCGGGCCATCATGCGCCTGGTGGAACCGACGGCGGGCGATATATTCCTGGGCGGGGAGAATCTCACCCAACTGCAAGGCGCGGCCCTGCGCGCCCGCCGGCGCAAGTTTCAAATGGTTTTCCAGGATCCGTTCGGCTCGTTAAATCCCCGGATGACGGTCGAGGACATCGTGGCGGAGGCGCTGGACATCCACCATCTGGCGGAAGGCAAATCGGCCCGCAGCAAACGGATCGCCGAATTGCTGCAGGCCGTCGGACTGAACGCCGACTATGCACAACGCTATCCGCACGAGTTCAGCGGGGGGCAGCGCCAGCGCATTGGCATTGCGCGCGCCCTGGCCGTGGAGCCGGAATTGGTTGTTTGCGACGAACCGGTGAGCGCCTTGGATGTTTCGGTGCAGGCGCAGATCATCAACCTGCTGCGCGACTTGCAACAGCAGCGGGGCCTGGCGTATCTCTTCATCGCGCACGACTTGGCGGTGGTGGAGCACATCAGCCGGCGCGTGCTGGTGATGTACCTGGGAAAAATTGTGGAACAGGCGGCGGCGAAGGACATCATCTCCGCGCCCCGGCATCCGTACACGCAGGCGCTGATTTCGGCCGTGCCGGAAGTGGCGCCGGACACGAAACGGCAACGGATCATCCTGCCGGGCGACGTGCCGTCGCCGATCCACCCGCCGGGGGGCTGTCCGTTTCACCCGCGTTGTCCCATTGCGGCGGACCGCTGCCAGACCGAAGTTCCCGGGCTGGACGAAAGCCTGCCCCGCCATTTCACCGCGTGTCATTTTGCAGGCACGCCGGTGGCGCCGCCGTGACCTACTTCAATTCGAAGTCATGCTGGCCGATGATCCGTCCGGCGGAAACCAACATGCGGTAGGTGACGTTGGTTTCCAACGCTTCGGCGCGGCCTCCCCCGATGGCGGAATGCATTCCGCCGATGTTCTGACCATAGGAGAAATTCAGCACGGGCACGGAGTTTGAGTCGGAAACCAGGTGCCAAACCGGCAACGCACTCTTGTTGGTCTCATATTCCGCGAGCGGAACGACCTTGAGTTCGGTCAACCGGATGCGCGGATTGACCCGAAAGATGAGGTCGGGCTGGACACTTCCCCGCCGATAATTCTGGGACCGCTCACGGATGGTGTGCGAAATTTTTACGACGGCGGGCCGGAACCAGTCGGCGAACCAGATCGCATAGACCACCGCCAGAGCCAGGGCCAGTAAAATCAGGAGCAGGTTGTTTTTTGTCATAAAATCTGTAACGCCAGCGCCGCGCAGAGCGTCGGATTGTATATTCAGACGCAGGCAAAGGATTACAGGTTATGAAAAATTGCGAAGTAATCATTAACGGCGGACGTGTACCCGCGCCCGGCGGCCGCGTGGCCTTCACCCTGATTGAGCTGCTGGTGGTCATTGCGATTATTGCCATCCTGGCGGCGATGCTGCTGCCGGCGCTGGCGCGGGCCAAGGAGTCGGGCCGGCGGATTGCCTGCTTGAACAACCTGCGGCAATTGAGCATCTCAGCCGCGATGTATGTGGGCGAGAATCAAGGAACGTATCCACCGCGCTACGGGAACAACGGGAATACCCTGGTGACTTCCCGCTGGCCGGATAAGTTTTATGACACCTACGGGAGAAATACCAACCTGCTGTTGTGTTCGAGCTCAATCATCACCAACAACACCAGCCATGATGACCCCACCGTGGCCGACAACGCGGCGCGCAGCTATTTCATCAACGGTTGGAACGATTACTTTGCGTCAGTCAATCCGGGCAGCGATCCCCAGGGATTGAACGCGGGCGACCAGATGAAGGAAAACAACATCCTGCATCCCAGCGAGACGCTGTTGTTTGGCGAAAAAACCGGGAATGCCAGCGACTATTACATGGATTTGAACGAAGGCACGGCGGGCAATGACTTCGAGGGCATTTTGAACCAAAGCGCGCACGACTCCACGCCCAATGACCGGGCGGCCGGGTCTGGTTCCGGCGGGGCAAATTATGCCATCGCGGACGGCAGTGCCCATTTCATCAAGTTCCCCGACGCGCTGGAACCGTTGAATCTGTGGGCCATCAGCGATGCCAACCGCATCAGCTATAGGGCGAGCTATTGAATTTTGAAGCCGGCGCCGGCGGGGGTGCTGGTATTGGCGACTCGGAACGTCGCCATGCCGAACAAATGCACTTGCCCTTCATCTGGAATCAGGCAAAATGACCGCGTGCGCTTTTGTGGCGCACCAGCAGCAACCCATTGTGTCGGGGCGTAGCGTAGTCTGGCTAGCGCGCTTGTTTCGGGTACAAGAGGTCGTGAGTTCGAATCTCACCGCCCCGACCATTTTTCTTCGCCACAACCATCCTTGGAAATCGTCCGGAACCTCTCGTTATAGGCCCGTGGCAGCAGCCGGGACGGCCGCGCTCCATCCGCATTTTCCAAACCTGCCGGGCATGCTATTCCCCGAGGTTGCGGCGCAGGCGGGCGTTCAGGTCCACGGGCGAAAGCACCGTGAGCGTTTTCCCCCGCACTGCAATGAGCTGCTGGGCGCGAAACCGGGCCAGCGTGCGGGAAAAGGTCTCGCTGACGGTCCCCAGTTCCGCGGCGAGCACGCGCTTGGTGACCGTCAGCTCGATGTCCACCGGCGCGGCGGAGCACGGATCCGGACAGCGTTTCACCAGCCAGTTCGCCAACCGCGTCTCGACATCCTTCACCGTGAGGTCCTCGATCTGCCCCACGAGAACGCGCAAATGGCTGCTCATGGAGCCGAGCATGCGCAAGGCCAGCCCGGGCTGGCGTTTCAGCAACGCCAGTATGCCCTCTTTTTGCACCAGCAAGACCCGGGTGGGCTCCAAGGCGCGCGCATCGGCCGGATAGCCGGTGGGCGACGCCACGGCCACCTCGGCAAAAGAATCCCCGTCGCGAAAAACGTGGATCACCTGCTCCTTGCCTGCAGCCGTCACCCGGTGGACGTTTATGGCGCCGCGCTGGACGATGTAAAATCCCTGCGCCGCATCGCCCTCGTGAAAAAGATAGGCGCCCTTGTCCAATGTTTTTACCGTGGCCACCGCGGCTATGTTTTCCAAATCCTCCAGCGGCAGCCCGGTAAAGAGCTGGCAGCTCCGGAGACTGTTGATGACAACAGTGCGTTTCAGGTCGGCAAGCGCGGTACTCATGCCGGGAATATCATCCGACTTCGCGCCAAAAGTAAACCATCCAATCCGCGCCGCGGCCGCGCTCGATTTTGGAGGCAAAGCCCTCGCCAGGCAATCGCTCCACCAGCGGCGAGGGCAGTGGGAGCATCCGGTGCAGAGCCTGCGCCATTGGCTGGACGGGCGGCGGCCGGCTCCGAAAGTCTGATGTCGAATGCAAGCCCGGGACATGAATCAGCGTTGCTACAAACATCCACCGATCAGTTGCATATACCGGGAAACGGGTTACCGTTTGAATGGCTGCGGAGCCCACAGGTTTTCAGCAGACTTCCCGGTCTGCGAGCCGGCTCGTGAAGCGCCGCAGCAATTTAAAGCGCGGGTGTGACGCCCGCGCTAAATTTTTTGGCCACCGCGCGGTTCTGGCTCAGACGGCACCTTCCGGAACTTGGCGCACTTCTTCTTCCAGGTAACGTTCAATGTGCCGATCAAGATCGCCAAGGCTGCCGGCACAGGTGGCGGCCTGCACGCGCTCGACCATTTCCGTGGACCAATCTTCCTCCTCGACCTGCTCGTTGATGAACCAGTGCATGAGCACCTGGGCGGCATAGTCCTTGGCCCCCAAGGCGGCCTCGTAAACGGCCTGGATACCCTGCGTGTTGGCCCGTTCCTGGGCCTGGACCTGATGGGCAACCTCGAGCAGAGTCCGAAAATCCTGCTTGGGGGCTGGCACGGCGGTGACCTCGGCGACAGCGCCGCGGTCGGTCAGGTGCTTGAGGATGCGGTCGGCATGCAGGCGCTCCTCGGCGGCTTGTTTGACGAAGTATTTGCCGAAACCCTTGAGATTGCGGACATCGCACCAGATCGACAGGGCGAGGTAGGAATGGGCGGCGGCAAGTTCCTGATTGAACTGGCGGTTAAGCTGTTCGCCCACCGGATCCGGAATTCTTGCTTTATGCATATTAATGGACACCATAAGCAGAACGGCATCCGGTGCCAACACAAAAGTTCGCCGCGGCCGCCGGGCCGGCTCAATGGCCGTCGCAACGGGTGGCGACCGGCACCGCCGGTTCGCCCAAGGGATGCAGCTTGGTGATCTTCACCCGAAAATGCCCCGGCGCCTGGGCCAGACATTCCCAAGTGAACGCCCCCGGCCACTGCGCCGCGAATTGGGAACGCAACTGCGCGGGGTCGTGGTCGTTGAGCAGGATGAAATGCCCGCCCGCAGCCAACTCCATCAATGTCCGTACGAGCAGCGGGTGTTTGACGGAGCAGGCCAGCGCGCGGACGTCCATGACGCCGGCGGCGCCGATGAGATTTTGGGATGGCATATGATTCAAGGATTGGCGGCGGGGGCGGCGGGGGGTTCGGGCTTGGTGAGCGTCAGCAGCATGGAAAACCGGGTGGTGGCCTTGAGCGAGTGCGGCAGGTTGGACGGCATATAGATCAGGTCGCCGGCCTTGACGGAGTGCGGCTTGCCCGCGAGGGAGAATTCGCATTCGCCGGAGAGGATCTGGACGATGGCATTTTGGGTGGAGGTGTGCTCGGTGAGTTCCTGTCCTTCCGCGAAGCCAAACAGGACGACGCGCGAACCGGCTGTGCGCAGAAGCGTGCGGCTCACGATACCGTTATCGGCGAATTGGGTTTCGGCCGGCAGGGCCAGAATCTTTTCGCGGCTTCCATCAATCAAAGGATGTTCATTCATGGGTTCAGTATGGCAGGAATCGGACGGCTGCGCATTGACGCAGGTCAAGGGACAAGATCTTTTCAGATGGCGCCCGTAGCGGCACTCTGGTGAGTGCCGCCATATGATAGAAAAGCCCTAAGACCGTACTGCCATTTTGTATGAATCAATCCGCGGGCGGTTCCAAACCTTTCTTAAATGGCGGCGAACGCCAGTTCGCCGCTACGAAGGTATTTCCGCCGCGGGGTTGAGGATGGCGGTGGCAGCTTGGCGAATGGATTCCACCAATTCAGGCGGTTGCAGCACTTTGGCGTCGCCGCCCCAGCTCAGGACCCAGCGCTGGACTTCGCCGAGGCTGGAGAGCTTCATCTTCAATTCCACGGAACCGTCCTTGAATTCGCGCAGCGCTTGGGAATCGTGCCATTTCTTTTCCCGGATGTAATCGGCCACGCGGGGGGCGAAGCGGATGACGACTTCGAACCGCCCTTCACCTTCCCCGGAATGCACCCCGAAACTGTCGCGGAGGCGGCGTTCAAGAGAAAACTTTTGCGGCCGGTCAAAGCTTTTGCCCGTGAGCCGCGCGGAATGGATGCGGGCGGGGGAAAACGTGCGGATGTCCTTGCGCGCATGGTCGAAGGCAAAGAGAAACCAGTCGCCATTGATGTTGGCCAGATGGTAGGGGTCCACCAGACGCGACTCGGGCTTCTGGCCGGGCTTGCGATACTGGAGCTCCAGTTGCCGGCGTTCGGCCACGGCGCGGGCGAGGACTTCGAAGATCCCCAGGTTCAGAATGGGCTCGGCGCGGGTGCGGAAGGAAATGGTCTGTCCCAAGTCCGCCAGGTTCAGGGAGATGGTATCGGGGAGGGCCTGCTGCATTTTCCGGATGGCGGAGAGGAGCGGTTTCTCGAAGCTGGTGCCGCGGTATTGCTGGAGCGCCTTTTCGGCGACGACGAGGGCGAAAATTTCGCCCTCGCTGATCTGCAAGGTGGGGAAACTGCTGACTTCGCCGGTGTAGAAATAGCCTTTGCGGGCCGGGTCGAATTCGAGCGGCAGATCGAGCCGGTCGCGCATGAACTCGAGGTCGCGGTGGATGGTCTTGGTGGAAACCTCGATTTGGCGGGCGAGCGTGGAGGCGTTGGGATAGCCGCCGGCCTGGAGGGCCTGGTGAATGCGCAGCATGCGCTCGAGCGGCGGGCGCGAGGCGGGCATGGTGCTGACGGAATTCTTTTGGGCGTTGGACATGGCTATCAGCCGGACTAAAAACCACGGGGCCAAGGCCGGGCACCGCGGAGCCAGAGGGCGGAGAACATATATCGGCAAAACCGCGGGGTGTCAATGAAGGGGGACATGGCTACAATTTTCGTCAATCCCGCTTGCCATCTCTTTGAACTGGTGTTCGTATGTTGATAGTCAGACATCATGAAACCGCAAATCACATTTTTGGCAACGGTTCTTCTATTGGGCGGCGGGATCACTGCGCCGGCGGCCGAGCCAGCCGTCGCGACAACACAGGCGACAAACGGTTTGGTGGAACCGACCGCAAGCTCCCACCGGCCTTCCCAGCTTCAAGCCAGAGGCAACCGCATTGTGAATGCGGACGGGGAAATCGTCCGATTCAAAGGGCTGATGATTCCCGACCCGGGCAGGCTCGCGGGGGAAGGGCGTTACACGCGCGCCCTGTTTGAGGCCGGGCGCGCGACGGGGGCCAACGTCATCCGGATTCCCGTGCATCCGCAGTTTTGGGCGAAGGATACGAATTACCTGGCCCACTATCTGGACCCCGCCGTGAAGTGGGCGGGCGAGCTGGGCCTGTATGTTATTCTGGACTGGCATTCCATCGGCAACGAAGTGACGGGATACGCGCCGCAGGTGCCCGAACTTTTCTGCCACACCGATGCGATGACCACCAACTTCTGGGGGCGCGTGGCGGCGCACTTCCACGCCGATCCGCAGGTGGTCTTCGAGATTTTCAACGAACCGCAGAACATTTCCGCCGCGGACTGGCGGCGTTGCGCCGGCCGGTTGGCGGGGGTGATCCGGGCGCAGGGAGCCACCCAACTCATCATCGTCGGCGGGCTGAACTATGGTCGCGAGCTGGACTGGGTGCTGCGGGAGCCGGTGGCCGGCGACAACCTCGCCTATGCCTCCCACATTTTTCCGAGCCATCCGCAGTCCGGGTGGAACCACGATTTCGGCAACATCGCGGCGCGGTATCCGGTGGTAATTACCGAGTGGGGTTTCATTGACCAGCAGGAAACGCCCAATCCGCCGGACCACTATCTCAGCGGCGACGGGAGCACCTATGGCAACCCGTTTATGTCCTATCTGGACGCGCGCGGGATTGGCTGGGTGGCGTGCTGGTATGACGAGCAATGGCAGCCGGCGATGCTGCTCAAAGGCGGCGCCGGCTATACCGCTTGGGGCAAGTATGCGGCGCGGGAATTAAAGAATGGGCGGTCCACCACCGAATCTGGTTATGTCGGCCAAACCGAAGCTCCCCAGGGAGAAGAGAGCGACGACCGATGGTGGCCGACCCAAGCGCTGCCCAAAGCGGTAGTTCGAACGACAGATCAGGGACAATTCCCGGAGCCCCGCGTCGCGCTCCAAATGATGGTGCAATCCGTGGCGGGATTGGCCGCCAAGTCGGTGAACCAGCGCCAGGGCGATGAACTGGTTTGGGTCAACAATGGCGATGGCGACCTGGAGAAATGGTATGCCCGTCTGCTCGCTGGGCACCCCGGGTTGGCAACGCCGGGCATATTTGCCCCGTGGGATTTGGTGGATCGCTATGCCCAGCGGGGCCTCATCAAGGGCTATATTCTCTATCGCCGCGACAAATCCGAAGGTGGAAACCACGCCGACCGGCCAGGCATGAATTGCTCCGTTAACGTCGCCACCAGTCTGGCCGGCTTGCTGGACGGCATTATCGTGGACGAGGATCTGGAGCAGCCGGCGAAAGCGCATGGTCTCAAGCTGCTGCTGGATGTCCGCGAGAAAACCCAATCATGGTGCTTTCAAACTTACCAGAATCAATTCAATCGCCGGCTGCTTTGCTTTCAAGACCCGCGCGTACCTCACGTCCGCGACCTGGCCATCGCCCACGGTGTGTTCACGGTCTACGGCCCCGGCGAGCCCAGCCGGCAAGCCCTGGCCTGGCTCGAACCGCTCTCCCCGGTGCTCGGCCGGAATTGCGGTGACGAATTCGAAATCACCAGCCGGTCCACCGACTATGGCGACATCCAGACGGCCACCGATTGGAGCCTGAATTTGCCCGTCCTAATGGCCGGCACCGAAAAATCCGTGCCCACCAAAGCCGCGAGTTTTGACCCCAGGACAATTGATTGGAAAGATTCACGTAGCGCTGTCTCCTTCATTGCCTCCGACGGCGACAACGTGCAGTGGCTGGAGGGAAACTTTTTTGGCAACCAAAGTTATTGGGGCAACCCGGCGCGCGGGGCGATTCCCTTTGGCTGGTCCGGCTGCTTCGCCCACCTGATCCAGTTATGTCCAGAGGCGATTGATTATGCGCAGGCGACCCGGACGACCAACGACTCATTGATCGAATGGGGCGGCGGGTATTATTACCCGGATCACTTCGGGCGCGGCCGCACGAACCGCTGGGAGCTGCTGGCCCAACACGCCCGGCGCACCTGGGAATTGATGAAGAAAACCAATACCCGGATCATTGGCTTCAATTTCACGCAGTTTGATTCCCCGGACGCCCATCAGGCATGCGAAGTTTTTGCCCGCCAGACCGATGGACTGCTGGCGATTCTCGCGTTCCAGTACTCGGCCTACGAAGCGGGCGCGGGCGAGACCTTTTGGGTGAAAGACCGCAACGGCATCGAAGTGCCAGTGATCAGCGCCCGTTATACCATCTGGGAACATGCGAACAATCGCGAGCGCGCGGGGACGCCGGCCAAGGTCGCCCGCGAAATCCGGCAAACTGTTGAACAGACGGAGCCCGGGCAATTGCCACGCTATGATTGGGTGATTGATCACGCCTGGTCCCATTTCAAACCCGCACCCGGAACCGACGAAGATGCTGAGAATATGCAAGATTCGATGGACTGGGAAGGCGTCCGCGGCTATTCCCCGGCCATTTGGTGCGCTGGACGTCTGCCTGCAGGCATCCGCGTGGTCAGCCCCGAGGAACTCGTCTGGCGCATCCGCATGAAACACGATTCTTCACAAACGAGAAAACTGATCGACCAATTCCGGTAGGTTGTCAGAAAAAATCAGCTCATGACTGCAATCCTGAAAGCTTGCGCACTCGGCACTGTTCTCAGCCTGCTGCTCTTGTGCTCTTGCGCGACGGACCAGTCGATTCACCCGCAGCTTCCCGCCACCGTGGCCATGAACCAGGATGCGGGCCGCTCTCAGCTAATCATCGTCACCGTCCGGTTGGAAGACGGCCAGGAGTTGCCATGCATACTGGACACCGGATGCTCCTTCACCACGCTCGACCAATCGTTGGCGCCGAAATTGGGAAAGCGTCGCGACACGGACCTGATCTACACTTTTGATGGCAAACATGAAGTGGACGTCTATCCGGCGCCCAAGCTCTATCTGGGCGGCGCCCGGCTACGGCACGGCACCGACATCATCTTCACCTGTGATTGCCAGCGGTGGTCAGCCATTTGCGGCCGGCCGGTGCTGGGCATCGTGGGCCTGGACGTAATGGAAAATTATTGTCTGCAACTGGATTTTGCCTCCCATGAAATACGCTTCCTCGACCCGGACACGCCGGCAAAAGGGTTGGGGCAACCGTTTGTCCTGACTACTCTCCCCGAAGAAGGAATTTACTTCACCAACAACTTTGTCGGCAGCCCCGGTTCAGGTTCACTTACCCGGCTTGACCTCGGTTGCCGCGGCGATGGCTGGCTGGTGCCAGGGCTGTTCCAGCAATGGACCAATCAGGCGCTGCCGCTCGTGGCCGGCCAGGTTCATTGTCCCGAGGCCCGGCTCGGCGGAGAGATTTATCCCGCGGTTTGGTTCGACCGGGGCGAGCCGTGGGCGATGGGCGAACCGGAGCATAACGGCCTCGGACTCTTCCTCCTGGCAAGGCATCTGGTCACCCTGGATTTTCCCAAGCGAACCATGTATCTCAAACGCACGCGCATTGGCCCGCAACTCCCCACTGTCGGAGAGGGTAAAGCCGAGGCAAACTCTGCCCTGACCATGCTGCACAGTTTGAAAGAAAGCGGCCACCTGCCCGGCTGGCCAAAAGGCAATCACGGCGTGATCAAGAGTACGGATTTTTCCTGGCTCACCGGCAGCTTCGTCGCCCGGAAGACAGGGGATCCATCCGTATATCATTATCAAGTCATCCGCGCGTCTGAAGCCAGTCCTTGGAAGCTGCGAAAGGCCTGGCGCACTGACGCAGACGGCAAGACCATCGAAGAATTTCCCGTGCCGTGATTTGGCGTACGGGCTTGAACATAATAGAAAAAGGGTTCGACGTTTATAGTGGGTGGGAAGATTTCCACTCGAACCTTTCAAGGGTTGGCAGCAGGCCCGGATAGTTTCTTGATCGGCCATGCGCCGTTCCCTCTCACCCCAGCCCTCTCCCTCGGGGAGAGGGAAGCACGCTCCCCACTTGGCAAGAAGACCCGCGACGGGATTGGTGAGAGCCGCTTTCGATTCCCACGCCGGCCACAACCCGCGTTCCTTCTCCCCGGGGGAGAAGGTTAGGATGAGGGGGAAGGCGGTCTCCAACGGCCCAGCCGCGATCTGCTCTTGGAGCACCCACTGCCTTGGCCTTACCCATTAAAAACGTCGAGGAACCAATAGTCACTTAACGATCATGAGCCGAGCCGCCGCCGATTCGTGGCGTGAACCGCGAAAACGGACCGACCAACGCAATCGGCCCTGGCTCCAGTGAATGGTTGGGCTGCTTATGTGTCAGCCGTGACTTCATAAAAATCCTCGGAATCGTAACCGATCAACCAATTCGATGCGCGGTGTCTCTCCTGTGTAATGCTCGCAAACGTGCGCCAATCTCCCTCATCCGCTTGCGCGATGGGGACGCCGCCGACACATAGATCTTTCTCCTTGATCGTCAGTCCGTGCCTTGAGACGGGCTCGCCCCATGCCTTGCGTGCGAGCGACTCAAAATCATAGGGGCGTCTATTTAACGAGAAATCGCGAATTCGCCAGTGAAGATTATAGACAAACTCGTTGTACTCGTGCAGTTCGTCAGCAGGGCGCAGTTCCGCTCGCTTGAGCACAGTCGCATCCGTCGGCTGAAGGAATCCCAGACTGTTCGCAACCTCGGCTGCGTCGCACTGGGTTTCGCAGCCGGGCAACTCAACCTTCCCCAGCGACCAAGCAAGGACAGTGACAGCTTCGCTGAGCCAACTCGCGTCGATTCTGTCTCGGTCAGACAAGCTTCCGAATGGGGAAGTCAGCACATGAACCTCCCATCTGCTCATCTCTTCTTCGAGCCCTACCGCACGCAGCCAATCATAGGAACGCTTGGCAAGGTTAGCCGCGTCCTTCGGGTCCACGCGGTTTCCATCAACAAAGCCTCGAAAGGAAACAACAGAGAGCACAATCGCACGACGGCCAACTTTAACGGCTGACGGAGGCGGCGCCTCAGTGAACTGTTCGGTTTCCATGCGTTCACGCCCTACTGTTATTCAACAACTGCCGGATCGTATATTGAAATGGTTTTTTGCCACACCGCTTCTTTGATCTGATTCCTAATCAAGGCGGCGATTCGTCAATATACGATCCGAGCATCACATATCAACGGATGGAATTAAACGCCTCTCACCGAAGAAGGCAAGCTTCGTTTTTCAGCGCAGTACCCCAGCCGCATGCACTCAATTGGCAATGCAGATCAGCCGTCCCGGCGGGACTTTGGCAAGGCTGAATTCCACTCGGCGTTGAAACGCCGAGCTATTGTCATGGCGTCGCTTTGCGACTACCAAGTGCTCCGCGAAGCAACTAGGCGCTCAAGGAGAGCTTGGTGAGCAGCTCCTCGTTGGTCTTGTTCTTCTTGAGGGCGGCCGTCAAGGTCTCCATGGCCTCGATGGGGTTCAAGTCCACCATCGTGCGGCGGAGCTTGCGGATGGCCTCGAGATGCTTGGCCGGGAACAGCTTTTCCTCTTTGCGCGTGCCGGACTTGGGAATGTCAATGGCCGGGAACAGGCGGCGGTCGGAGAGTTTGCGATCCAAAATAAGCTCCATGTTGCCGGTGCCCTTGAATTCCTGGAAAATGAGTTCATCCATGCGGGAGCCGGTGTCCACCAGCGCGGTGGCCAGAATGGTGAGCGAGCCGCCGTTTTCGATCTTGCGGGCGGAGGCGAACATCTTGCGGGGGATTTCCAAGGCGCGGGCATCCACACCGCCGGTCATGGTGCGGCCGCTGCCGCCGTGCACGCTGTTGTAAGCGCGGGCGATGCGGGTGAGCGAGTCCATGAGCACGAAGACATCCTTGCCGGATTCGACGAGGCGCCGGCAGCGCTCGATCATGAAGCGGGACAGGCGGACATGGGTTTCTAGTTCCATGTCGTTGGACGAGGCCACGACCTCGGCCTTGACGGAGCGCTGGAAGTCGGTGACTTCCTCGGGGCGTTCGTCAATGAGGAGGACCATGACATGAACATCGGGGTGATTGGTGGTGATGGCGTTGCAAATCTGCTTGAGAATGGTGGTCTTGCCGGTGCGGGGCGGGGAGACGATGAGGCCGCGGGTGCCCTTGCCGATGGGCGTCACGAGGTCAATGACCCGGGTTTCAATCTGATCGGGCGTGGTTTCGAGCAGATATTTCTCGATGGGGTCAATGCTGGTGAGGTTCTCGAAGCGGACGGCCTTGGTGTAATCCTGGAAGGACAGGGTGTTGACCTTGTCCACGGCCTTGAGCTGGGGGCTGGTGCCGCGATGGGGCGGCTGCGTGGGTCCCTCAATGAAAGTGCCTTCGCGCAGGAAGCTGCGGCGGATGGTATCGGGCGTGACGAAGATGTCGGTGGGTTTGGGGTGGAAATGGTTTTGTGCCGTGCGGAGAAAGCCGAAGCCTTTCTCGGAGATCTCGAGATATCCGGCTCCGTAGTTGGCCTTGTCGCCGTTGTTTTGCGTATCACTCATAATGTTGTTGTCGAAAGCTGAAACCCTTCCGAAAAATTGCTGGAAAAGTGAACTTTGGAAAAATGCCGCCTACCCGGAGGGCAAGCAGCCCGTCAAAACCTTCGACAGTTGGTTAGTTAAGCCTAAACCACCGAAAACGCAACAATTATTTTTGATCTTAATTTTGGGGTGAAACTCCCCGGCGACCCGCGGCGGGCCTTTTTTCCGCCGCCCGCCGCTGAAAACGGCGCAAAAAATTCGCCTAATTCGCTAAATTCAAACCGCTAACCCAGATATTTCACAGTTGCATTGGCGGACGATCCGCCAGCGTAGCGCAGGTTTCCAAACCTGCTGTATCGCCGATTTCCAAATCGACAGGCCGTCGCAAGTTCGAGGGCGTTGGCAATAAGGATGCCCTGCGGGTTTGGAAACCCGCGATACAGCAGACTTGGAAGTCTGCGCCACCGGGAGTTCCACGCCAAACCAGCGGTGGGCGCCCCTGCTCCGGCCCGGCCCATCCGGCCAAGCGCGGCGGCTCAACCCCCGACTTCCGCCTTGGCTTCGGCGGCGAGGGCGGTGCTCAGATACCGCTCGCCGGTGGAACAGGCGAACGTGACGATGAGCTTCCCTTTGTTTTCCGGACGCCGGGCGACTTCGATGGCGGCCGTGACGTTGGCACCGGTGGAAATGCCGACCAGAAGGCCCTCCTCCTTGGCCAGCCGGCGGGCCATGGCGAACGAGTCGTCGTTGCTCACTTGGATGCACTCAACGATCTGCGGCCGACCCGCGGCGTCCTTGAGGTGCAGGTTTTTGGGGATAAAGCCGGCGCCAGTGCCCTGGATCTTGTGGGGCCCGGGCTTGATGGGCTCGCCGGCGAGGGTCTGGGAAATCACCGGCGAGTCTTTGGGCTCGACCGCAATGGCTTGGAACGACGGTTTCTTGGGCTTGATATACTCGGTGCAGCCAGTGAGGGTGCCGCCGGTGCCGACGGCAGAAAGCAGGATGTCAATCTTGCCGTCCGTGTCCTCCCACAACTCGACGCCGGTGGTTTTAGTATGGATGGCGGGATTGGCGGGGTTTTCGAACTGCTGGGGAATCCAAGCATTGGCGGTTTCGCGGGCGATGGCCTCGGCGCGGGAGATGGCGCCTTTCATGCCTTCGGCCCCGGGGGTGAGGACGAGTTTCGCGCCGAGCATGGCCAGCAGGGTGCGGCGTTCGAGAGACATGGTCTCGGGCATGGTGAGAATGAGCTTGTAGCCCTTGGCGGCGGCGACGAAGGCGAGGGCGATGCCGGTGTTGCCGCTGGTGGGCTCAATAATGACGGTGTCTTTCTTGAGGATGCCGCGTTTTTCAGCGTCCGCGATCATGGCCATGCCGATGCGGTCCTTGACACTCCCGAGCGGGTTGAAAAACTCGCATTTGAGTGCGATGGTGGCCTCGAGACCCGCAGTGACCTTGTTGAGCCGGACGAGCGGGGTGTGGCCGATGGTTTCGACGATGTCGTTATATATGCGTCCCATAAATTTATTGGATTAGATGTTCAACCTGCGTGTGCGAAATCTTGGCGAAAAGGGAACGGCGGGCAAGTTTTTAATTCTCCGGCCGGAGGGAAGGCCTTAGTTTGTGGCAAATGAAAATCACCGGGTTGATACTTTTCCTGGGGTTGACGACGGTCACGGCCCTGGCGCAAACGAACCAGACCTGGGAGGTGTGCCGGAACCCGGTGCGGGTGTTCAGCGGGCCGGCGATGGTCAATTTGCGGCCGCTGTTCGATTGGTGGGCGCAGCAGCCCCAGACGAACCGCGCGGATACGAACCAGGTCGCCGCGGCGGGCGACCGGCCGTTGACGGCGTGGGCGCGGGTGACCGGCACGAAAGTGGCCACCGCGGGCTCGAGCTGGGTGTTGAACGCGGTCATTTACACCAGTCCCTCGGAGCGCACGAACGCGCGGATCATCCTGAATAATCCGCCCGTGACGGAAGAGCAGACGTTTTACCTGTTGCGGACGCAGTTGAGCCAGGCCAGGCAGCAGCTCGCGAGCCTGCGGCAGCAGTATGCCAGCAACACGAATGCGGCCGCGAAGGCGGAAGCGCGGGTGCTGGCGTATGCCCGGACAACGCTCAAGGTGCGAACGCTGGGAATGAACAGCTACGAGCGGGTGGCGGCCCAGAAACGCGCCGCCGCAGCGGACGACCTCAACCAACTGGACCAATTGGAGCTGGCGCGCGCGCAGATCGAGGAGCAGCTCAAAACGATCCCCGCGGTGAACGGAACCTACCATGTGGACTGGTTCGCGCTGGAAGTGGGGCGCAGCCGGCAGGGCGTGCCGATCTATGATCTGGGGCTGGTAAGCCCCACCCCGCCGTAAAATTCGTCTTTTGCTTTGGCACGCCGCGCCTTAACTTGCGCACTGCCAATGGCCTTGAAATTATTCAACACTCTGACCCGTTCCGTGCAGCCGTTCACGCCCTCCGCTCCGGACGGGAAATCCGTGGGCATGTACTGCTGCGGCCCGACCGTCTATGACTTCGCTCATATCGGCAACTGGCGCACGTTTGTTTTTGCGGACCTGGTCCGCCGCACCCTGGAGTTTTCCGGGTACACGGTGCGGCACGTCATGAACATCACGGACGTGGAGGACAAAATCATCAAGCATGTGCAGGACAAGCAGACCTCGCTGCGGGAATTCACAGCGCGGTTTGAGGCGGCGTTTTTCGAGGATTTGCAGGCGCTGAACTGCCGGCCGCCGCACCAGACGCCGCGGGCCACCGAGCACATCCCGGAGATCACGGCGCTCATCGGCAAGCTGGTGGCGCGGGGCGTGGCGTATCAGGCCAGCGACGGGTCGGTGTATTTTTCCATCGAAAAATACCGCGGCGCCGGCTGCACGTACGGGCAGTTGCAGAAATTGAATTTCGCCGCGCTACGGGTGGCCGAGCGGGTGGCGGCGGACGAATACGAGAAGGAAGCGGTGGCGGACTTTGCGCTGTGGAAGGCGCGCGCGCCGGCCGACGGCAACATTTTCTGGCCGAGCCCGTGGGGCGAGGGCCGGCCGGGGTGGCACATTGAATGTTCAGCGATGAGCATGAAGGCGCTGGGGGAGACCTTTGACCTGCACCTGGGCGGCGAGGATTTGAAGTTCCCGCATCACGAGGATGAGATCGCCCAGAGTGAGGGGGCCACGGGAAAGCCATTTGTGCGGTACTGGCTGCACGGGGCGCATCTGCTGGTGGAGGGGAAGAAGATGAGCAAGAGCGCGGGGAACTTTTTCACGCTGCGGGATCTGCTGGCCAAGGGGTTCAGCGGCCGGGAGGTGCGGTATTTGCTGCTGACGGCGCATTACCGGGAGACGTTCAACTTCACGCTTGAAGGCCTGCAGAGCGCGCGCAAAAACCTGGCACGGCTGGATGAGTGCGTGGGCAAGCTGCGGGAGGTGGCCGGAGCGGCGCCCGCCAGCCCGGAGCCGTCGGCGTCCGGCGCCGCGGCGCAGTTGGTGGCCGGCTTTTCGGCGGCGCTGGCGAACGACTTGAACATCTCCTCCGCGTGGGCATCGGTTTTTGAATGGGTGACCGAGACGAACAAGCGGCTGGCGGAGAATTCGCTGGGCGCGGCGGAAGCGGCGGCCGCATTGGCCGCGTGGGCCCGGGTGGATTCCGTGCTGGGGGTGGGTGCGCCGGCGACGGCGGACGAGATCCCGGCGGAACTCCAAGCGCTGCTGGCGGCCCGCCAGGCGGCCCGCCAGGCGAAGGATTTCAAGCGGTCGGATGCCATTCGCGACGAACTCAAGGCCAAGGGCTGGGTGATTGAAGACACGCCCCGGGGGCCGAAACTGAAAAAAGCCTGAGGAAAACCGCCGGCCAAAACACAAACCCAAACCTCAATTCACACCATGGCCAAAGGCGCATTCATCTCCTTCGAGGGCTCCGAGGGCTGCGGCAAATCCACGCAGATCGAACAGCTGGCGCGGCATCTGCGGGCGCTCGGGTACCGGGTGCGAACGCCCCGCGAGCCGGGCGGCACGCCGATTGGGGAGGAAATCCGGCACACGCTGAAGCACAGCAAGGACAACGCGGCCATGACCGCCGAGGCCGAACTGCTGCTCATGAACGCCAGCCGCGCGCAATTGGTGCGCGAGGTCATCCGGCCGGCATTGGCGGCGGGCGAGGTGGTGTTGTGCGACCGGTTTTACGATTCCACCACGGCCTACCAGGGCTACGGACGACAGCTCGATTTGCAAATGGTGCAAAGCGTCATTGATATTGCCGTGGGCGGGACGCGGCCGGATTTGACGCTGCTGCTGACGGTGTCGCCGGCGGTGGGCGAACAGCGCCGCGCGACGCGGCAATCCACCCTGCCCTTCATGCGCGACCGGATCGAGGCGGCGGGCCGGGAATTTTTTGCGCGCGTGGAACAGGGCTTTGCGGCGATTGCCGCCGCGGAGCCGCAGCGTTTTCGCGCCGTGGACGCCTCGGGATCGCTGGAGAGCGTCTCCGAGCGCATCTGGGACCTGGTGCGGCCGGTGTTGCCGCGGATCGGGCGGTGGTGAATTTGTTTGCGGGGAGCGAGGGGCGGGTTATTTTAAATTATGGCCATGATTGAGAACACCATCAGCGAAATCGAAGCCAAAATCAGCGCCGCGGAATCGGCGAGCCCGGAGCGGCGGGCGGAGTTGCTGCAATTGCTGGCCACGTTGAAGACGGAGGTGGCCAAGCTGTCCCAGACGGACCGGGAACAGGCCGACAGCATTGCGCAATTCGCCCGGCTTTCCGCGCACGAAGCGATGCGGCAGCGCCAGAACCCGCAGTTGCGGGAAATCTCGCTGCACGGACTGCGCTCGTCGGTGGAAAACCTGGAACGAACGCATCCCCGGCTGACGCAGATCGTCAACCGGATCAGCAAGACGCTGTCGGACTGGGGAATTTAGCCGGCGGCGGAGGCAACGTGCTAGTCCGTCCGCGGTTCAAGGCGCGCGATGGCCGCCATGATTTCGTCGGCCACTTCCTGGTAAATCTGCTTGAGGCGTGCCTTGTCGCAGGTTTGCGCCTCGGCGCGCGGTTTTTCAAAGTGGAGGGGGCGGCCGTATTTCACCATGACCCGGTAGGGCCGGGGAAATTTGTGCTGGCGCCCGAAGGCGGCATAGGTGCCGAAGACCCGCACGGGCACGACGGGCGCGGTGGACTTGATGATGACCAAGCCCACGCCGGAACGGGCGGGCTGCAGTTGGCCGTCGCGGGTGCGGGTGCCTTCCGGGAACAGGATGATGGCGCCGCCCTTGAGCAGGCGGTCGAGAATGGCCTTGAGGCCCCGGGCGCCGCCGCCGTCGCGGTCCACCGGCACGGCGTTCCACGAATGCAGCACGCTGGAGACGACCGGAAAGCGGAAGAGGGATTCGCGAGCCAGGTAATTGATGTCGCGGTGGAGGCCCGAGCCGACCAGCGGCGGATCGAGAAAGCTGGAGTGGTTCGCGGCCAGAATCACGCTGCCCTGCCGCGGCACGTTCTCCGGATTGAACAGGCGCCAGTGAAAATACGTGGCGTACATCGCACGAAACGTAAGCCAGCCCAGACGGTAGGAAAGGTTCATCTCAGCGATTCACATTCTGCCCCAGCCGGGCGCGGATTTCCTCCAGGAGCAGCGCGCTCGTCTGCTCGGCGGTCATGGCGGAATTGTTGATCACCTTGGCGCCGAGGGCGATCATCAGCGGCGCCACCGCCCGCTGGCTGTCGCGCTGGTCGCGGACGGCGAGGTTTTCGTTGACCCCGTCGGCGGCGCGGCGGGCGGACCGCTCGGCCAGGGTGGCGTCGAGATAGAATTTGAAATCGGTCTCGGGAAAGACGTTGGTGCCAATGTCGCGGCCCTCCATCACAAGGTCGCCGAAGCGCACGCAATCGCGCTGGGTCTGCTTCATCCATTTGCGGACGCTGGGGACGGCGGCGACGTGGGAGACGGCGGCGGCGGTTTCCGGGGTGCGGATTTCCGCTTCCGGGAAGTAGCCGTCCACCAGGAGGCGCACGGCGCGCAAGCCGTCTTGTTCGACACATTCGAGGGAGGTCTTCCACTTGCGACAGGCGGCGGCGGTGGCTTTTTCGTTGAGGACATCCACCTGTTTCTGGAGGCAATACCAGGCGAGCGTGCGGTACATGGCGCCGGTGTCCACGTACACGTAACCGAGCGCGCGGGCGACGAGCTTGGCGTTGGTGCTTTTGCCGCTGGCGCTCGTGCCGTCTATGGCAATGACGATGGGATACTTTTTCAAATTCATGTGTCGTTGGCCGGCCGGTGGCTGCCGCCCGGCCGCGCTCAATCGGCGAACAGGTCCGCGCCCTCCAGGCGGCGGGTGCGCTGGCCGTCCTTAATCTCCCAGATTTCGGCGCCGAGCCCCGCCGGTGTTGGCGCGGCGAGTTTCTGGAAGAAATTCGGGAACGTCTTCTTCACGCACGCCGGATTTTTAATTCTTATGCCCGAAACTTTCAATCCCAGAATGGCGAAGCACATCGCCATGCGGTGGTCGTTGTAGGTTTCGATTTCCGCGCCGTGGAGCTGCCGCGTCTGGCAGACCGTGAGCGTGTCGCCGGCCACAGCCACGTTCGCGCCGCACTTGGTCAACTCGGCGTACAGGGCCGCCACCCGGTCGCATTCCTGCACGCGCAGGCGGCCCAAGTCCGAAAACTCGATGCCCTTCTCGCGCCGCTCCAGGCCGATGCCGCCCCACAGATCGGCGGCCAGCACGATGGCCGTCATGATGCTGTCGCCGAGTTGGCCCTCGCGCGAAATCTTCCCGGGGAGCGGGATGAATTGGGGAAAATCGGCGTCAATCTGCCAGCCCGAGGCGGGCCAGTGGCGGACGCTGAACGCACCGCCGGCGCCCCCGGGCACCGGCGCCTGGCCGGGCCGCGAGGCTTTGACCCATGCCCAGACTTCCTGAAAGCGCTGCTCAATTTCGGGATAGTTCTCGTCCAGAAAATCCTTCATCCACGCATTCACTGCCACCAGCCAGTTGGCCGCCCAAAAATAGCTGCCGCTGCTGGCGTCGGGCTCGATTTGGAAGGTGCCGCCCGAGTGTGGGAAAACCTCAAGGAGCTTGGACGTCATGACCACATAAGGCGATTCCTCGGCGTTTTCGCCCGCGATTTCGATCTGCCAGCCGCCAATTTTGGAGGACAGCAGGAGCGCGGAGGCGAACTGGGAACTTTCCGCGATGCTGACGCGGCACTTTTGGGGGGCGGGCGGCGCGGACTTGCGCTGGTTGAATTCGGTTTGCGATTCGGGCAGGCGCCCGGCGCTGCCGGCCAGGAAACGCGCGGGCAGCCGGTCGTTTCCGTTTTCGGCTTCGATGCGATAGCCGAGTTCGCGCAGGGCCTGGAAGAGCGCCGCCTGGGGGCGCTCATGCATGCGGGGTGTGCCGTGGAGCCGGTAAACGCCGTCGCCCAGGCAGAGCAGCGGGGCGAGAAACCGCGCGGCGGTGCCGGCGTTGCCCACAAACAAATTCAGCGGCTCGGCGTCCGTGCCGCCCGGGGGCACCGTGCCGCCTCCGCCACAAACCAGGATCGTGCGGTTGCACCGCTCCTCGGGGTCGGGCGCCACGTGAACGACGAAGCCCAGCGCCTTGAGGCATTCGACCATGATCTGGGTGTCCTCGCTCCACAGGGCGCCCTGGAGCGTGACTTCGCCCTGCGCCAGCGCGGCGAGAATGAGCGCGCGGTTGGTGATGCTCTTCGAACCAGGCACGGTGATCTCGGCCCGCACGGGTTGGTCCAGCGGGATGATTTCGATGAGCTCAGGCAACGCCATGGGCACCAGAATAGCGGATGGAGGCCGACGGGTTGAAGTAGATTATTCCGCCGACGGCGAGGCGCCGCAGGCACACCAGCGGTCGCGCCGCTGCTTGGCGACGGCGAAGAATTTCTCGATTTGCGCAGCGTCGTTACGCTGGAGCAAGGCCTGGAAGCGCTGCAACTCCGCGATGAAGGCGGAAAGGGAGCGGACGACATTTTTGCGGTTGGAGAGGGCGATGTCGCGCCACATTTCGGGCGAGCCGGAGGCGATGCGCGTGACGTCGCGAAACCCGGTGGCACACAGGGCGGCCTGGCGGTGCGGCGCGCCCGGATCCAGCACGAGGTTCACCAGGGCCGCCGCAGCGACGTGCGGCAGATGGCTGGAGCGGCTGACGCGGGCGTCATGTTCCGCCGCGTCCAATCGCAGCGTGCGGGCGCCGAGCGACTGCCAGAATTTTTCCAGGGCGCGGACGGCACGGGGGCTGGATTTCTTCCCGGGCGTGAGGACGCAAACGGCATTGGCGTACAAATCGGCGCGGGCCGCGAGCACGCCCATTTTTTCGCCGCCGGCCATGGGATGGCTGCCCACAAAATGCGCGCCCGCCTTGTGCACGAGGGCGCCGACGGTCCGCACGAGATCGGCCTTGACGCTGCCAACGTCGGTGACGAGGGCGCCGCGTTTGAGCGCGGGCAGAAATTGCCGGACCAGCGGGGCCATCTGCGCCAGGGGCGTGCAGAGAACCACCAGGTCCGCCCCGGAAACGGCGGCGGGGAGGTCGGTGGTGGCATAATCCACGGCGCCGGCCCGCTCACAGTCCTGCAGGCTGGCCTCGCGGCGGACGTAGCCCGCCACTTCCCGCGCCAGCTTCCGCTGTCTGGCCGCCAACCCCAGGGAGCCCCCCAACAAGCCGACGCCGACGATGGTGATTTTTTGGAATTGCACGGGCGCCAAGATAGCGGATGAGAGACGGCGATTGAAATGCTAAAGGATCAAGGTGCGGGGGAGAAAATCCGAGCGTCCGCTCCAAATCCAAGCCCACTTTTGGCGTGACAAAGCCCGGGAACTGCGGCATTGACACTTGAATGCCAGCGGACTCAAACGCGACACATCAAATCTCCGTAGTGGTGCCGGTCTATGTCGTGGGGCGTTGCCTGAGCCAAGGGGACCAGGACCATGTCATTGCGGCGGTCCGGGAATTTGCGGGGTAGGAAATAGCCGCAAAAGGGCGCCGAATCACAAAGCAGGCTCTTCGTTCGTGTGCTTTCAACGTTCAGCGGGGACTTGCTTGCATTTTAGCGGCTGAGGCCGGCCACGCCCAAAAACAAGCTCGCCGCGCAATACAACGCCCGGTCCGCCCGCGCGGTGGCCGCCGCCGAATCCGGCGCTGACGTTGCGGTTGGCTGCGCCACTTGTGCGACCGCCGCCGCCACCACGCCGGCTAGGACCAGCGTGATCCACACCCCGATTTCCGGGCCGATGCAGATTGGTTGGTTGCTGCTCCGCGCAGTCACCGCATCTCGCAAGCGGTCCCACAGCAGGTCCATGCTGAAATCCGGCCATTGCATCAGCGGCATGTAAACCGCGCCAGCCCGCACGAGCGGCAGATAGATGACCATGCTCCCCGCCGACACCGCGCCAATGCCGGCCAACCAGCCCAGCGTGCGCCATTGGCGGCGGCGCCACGTCACCAGCGTGGCGCCCGCAAGCATGGCCGCCAGAAAAAAAACGTCGTAATAGACACAATGCGCAAACAACAAACAACTGGCCGCCGCCAGCAGAATCCGCCCCCGCGAGGGCTTTTGCAGCAGACGCCAAAGCGACCCGAAACTCAGCACCAACAGAATCGTGGCCAGGCCATAGGCGCGGTTGGCACCCGCGATGAAAATGAACGCCGGCAGGAATCCGACCAGCGCGATGCTCAAAGTCGGGACGCGGCCACCCAGCCAGCGCGCACAAATCCAGAAGGAGCCCAGCACAAGCAATCCCACAGCGAGTCCCAAGATGCGAAGGCTTAGGTCACTTCCGACCAACCCGATGGCCGAGCAGCATCGCAATAACAACGGATAAAACGGCGGAAACGATTCAAACGGCTGGTAATGCCACAACTCGTGCAGCGTGGGCATCTGCGCCAGGTTGATCGTGTTCACCTCATCCCGCCACAGCGGCCCGGCATGCATGGCCGCCAGCAGCAGCAGCACGGCGGCAAACGCGGTAGCCAACAATGCAACCCAGGTTTCGGCATCCAGCTTGAGCCGCCGGGCCGGATCTGCGGGGACGGGTTTAATCTGATTTGAAGCCATGCCGCATTTAACCGATTCCTCTCCACCGTGTCGAGCTTGCCTCCGCGCTCGAAAATTCTCTCCGTGCCGGAACGATTCGGCTGAAAAATGAATTAACCATAGATGGACTCAGATTCGAGACTGGAACTGGTTGGTCCAGAGCGGTGCACCAATTGGTGAGGGGTCCTCATATTCCAAGGAAGCCCCGGCAAGCCCGTTTTCATCTATGTATAGCGACGGCGCATTCCTCGGCTCGGCGAACACCCCTCCTTACAGTCGATCCTCGATCCTCCTCACCCGCGCAGTTTCACGACGGCGTTCTGCTTGGCCGATTCTTGGCAGGCGTCCAGGACCTTCTGCGTCTGCAACGACCACCTGGGCCATTCCGCATTCAATTTGCCCGAAAAAACCTGGTTCGCAAAATTGCGCCACATGCGCGCGTCCTGGGCGGTGGCGTGGCCGACCTCGCCGGGGTTGGCGCCCGCCGGGCATTTCACCTCGCCCTCCACGACGGTCATTTTCGAATTCACCTCAAAGGCAGGTTCGTAGCTGTTGAACGGGTGGACAAAATCGGCCAGGCGCAGCCAGCCTTTCTGGCCGCTCACGTGCACCCATTGCTGGTCGGCCGTGCAAAACGCGGCGTAGAATTCCGATGTGACCCCGCCCGGGTAATACAGCGTGGCGCTGAATTCCGTGGGCGACGACACTCGCCCCGGCAGCGCCGGGGATTGCGAATGTATCCGGCCCTCGACGCTTTCGGGCAACTGCCAGCCCAGCGTCCAGAGCGTGATCCGGATGCAATACCAGCCGAGGTCGCCCAGGCTGCCGGTGGGTTCCAATTGGCCGTCGGCGCGGATGTTCGTGCGGAGAAAATCGTCGCCGCCAAAGAAGCTGAAGGCGGACGCAATCCGGCGAATAGGTCCCACGCTGCGGCCTTCGTTCAGGACCGCGCGCACGCGCGGCAGGCGGGGGCTGTGCATGAACATGACGCCGTCCATGAATTGCACGGAGTGCTCCCGGCAGGCTGCCTGCATGGCTTCCAGGTCCGCGGCGCTCGGCGCGCAGGGTTTTTCACAGATCACGTGCTTGCCGTTCCGGGCGGCGCGGATGACCAGTTCCTTTCGCAGCCCGGTGGGCACGGGCACATAGACGGCGTCCACGTCCGGCGAAGCCAGCAGTTCGTCGTAGCTGCCCAGGGCGGCGGGGACTGTTTCAAAGGGGTGCTGGCGCTGGCAGGCGGCAATGTACTCGCGGCTGCGGGCGGCATCGCGGCTGGCCACGGCGGCAACGACGCAGTTGCCGGAATTCCGGACGGCCTTCCAATTGGTGCGCCCGATCTTGGCGGTGCCCAAGAAACCAATGCGAAGTTTTTTCATGACGGATGCGCGTTGATGGTTCAAAGCATGAAAGGTTCTGCGGGCTCAAGTCTTAAAGCGTTCGGCCGGGGGAAGCGAGCAGAAATTAAGTCATCGCAAATAGATTTGCCCCGGCGGTTGCCGCCCACTAACTTCATGTCGTGTCCGTAAGCTTTACCATTCTCGGCAGCGGTTCGGCCGGCAATTGCGCCTACGTGGAAACCGGCGAGGCGCGCATCCTGGTGGATGCCGGCTTTTCCACGCGGCAGATCCGCCTGCGCCTGGCCAGCATCGGCCGGACGCCGGAAAACCTGTCCGCCATCCTGCTCACCCACGAACATTCCGACCACATTTCAGGCCTGCTGGGCCTGGCCGAAAAACTCCACATCCCCGTCTTCTGCAACCGCGGCACGCAGGACGGCACCATCTGGGCGTTCAAGGAAAAGTGGAGCAAGAAGACCAACCTGATGCTGGAAAATTCCGACACGTTCCGGTCCAAAATTGACTGGCGGGTGTTTGAAACCGGCGCGAGCTTTGACGTGGGCGACGTGAGCGTGGAGACCTTCTCCATCCCGCACGATTCGCAGGACCCGGTGGGCTTTGTACTGCACACGCCGGGCGGCAACTTCGGTTTTGCCACGGACCTGGGCCACGTGACCAAGCTGGTGCTGGAACGCATTCGCACCGCAAACGTGCTGGTGCTGGAATCGAACCACGACGTGAAGATGTTGCAGGATTGTCCGCACCGCACATGGGCGCTCAAACAGCGCATCCTGGGCCGGCACGGCCATCTCTCCAACGTGACCGCCGCCGAAGCGGTCATGCAGATCATGTCCGCGAACCTGCGGCAGCTTTACCTGGCGCACCTGAGCCGGGAGTGCAACACGCCGGAGCTGGCGCAAGACATCATGGCCGAGCAGCTTTTCCAGATCGGCGCCACCCACGTGCAGCTCCACGTCGCCGCCCAGGACGTCCCCTGCCCCACGTTGGAAATTTAAGCTGCCCGCCGGCGCATGGAAAAAACGTCTCCCCAGCCGACGGGCCGGGAACAGAATTGAATATTTCAGAGCCAACCATGTTTAACCTCCACAAAATCGCCTCGCTCGAACTGCCGGAACTGGCGCCGTACCGCACGTTGCGGCGGTCGGTGGAACACGCGGCGCAGGGCATCTTTGTGGCGGAGGGCGACAAGGTGGTGCGCCGCCTGTTGGAAAGCCGCTTTGGCGTGGTGTCCGTGGTGCTCCCGCACGCGCGGCTGGCGGAATTCGAGCCGCTGCTGCGGGCGCGGCCGGAGCCGGAGATCCACGTCTTCGCCGTCACCCAAAAATCCGTGCTGGAGGCGCTGGTGGGCTTCGAGATGTTCCAGGGCGTGCTGGCGATTGGCAAAATCCCGGCGGTGATGACACTGGACCGGATCATCGCGGAGAATCCCAGCCCCAAACTGTTTGCGGCGGCGGACGGCTTGACCAGCGCGGAGAACATTGGGCTGCTGGTGCGCAATTGTGCGGCGTTTGGCGTGCAGGCGCTGATCGTGGGCGAGACGACCACCAGCCCGTTTTTGCGCCGGGCCGTGCGCAACTCCATGGGCACGATCTTCCAGTTGCCAACAGTGGAGTTGCGGCCCGCCGGCCGGGGCAAAGCGATGCAGCATTTGCCAGAGGCCTTGCGCGAACTGCGGGCGCGCGGCGTCCGCTGCCTGGCGGCGCATCCGCACACGGAGAAAAAATTCCTGTGGCAGGCGGATTTCCGCGGCGACTGCTGCCTGGTGTTCGGCAGCGAGGGCAACGGGCTTTCGCCGGCGGTGCTGGCGGCCTGCGACGAGGCGGTGGCCGTGCCCATGGCCGCCGGCGTGGATTCGCTGAACGTGGCCGCCGCCGCCGCGGTGTTTCTCTATGAGGCGGCACGGCAACGCGGCGGCCGCGCAGCGACGCTGGAAATTAGCCCGGCACCACCTGCCGGGTGCGGGTTGCAAAAATGAAACCGGCCTGACGGGACGGTGGCAAACGGGCGCTCAAGCCGCGCGGCAGACCTTTTCCGTAAAATCCACGGCCTTGCGGCAGAGCGGCCGCCAGTCGAGCTCGGCCCGGACCCGCGCGGCGGAGGCCGCGGCGTGCGGCTGCCAGTCCCCCGGCGGCGCCGCAAGCCATTCCAGAATCTTGGCGCCGAAATCCGGGCCGTTGAAACCGGCGAACTTCACCAGCGGATCACCCTTGAAATAGCCCTGAACACTCCTCAGCGGCGTGCAAACGGTCGGCAGGCCGGTGGCCACATACTCGACGATCTTGGCCACGAAGGCGCAATGGGTGCCCGCGGATTCCTCGTAGGGCACGATGCCCACGGTGGCGGTGGCGAGCCGGGCGGACACCTCGGCGTAGGGCGTGAAGCCGGTCGCCTCGCATTTGAAATTCGGGATGGTTTGGGCGCGCTGAAGGAACTTCTCCAGCCCCGCCGTGCGGCGGCCCACAAAGCGGAAGACGGTCTCGGGCTTCCGGGCCACCACCGTCCGCACCGCGTCAAAGGCAATGGCCCCGAGATGATGCGCGTCGAACGAACCATGCATGACGACGACCGGCGGCTGGCCGGCGGGCGGGAGCTGCGCGCGTAGCGGAAATGCCTCGGCGTCGTACCCGTAGTAAATCGGGCAGATATTCTCGCGCGGGTAGCCGCGGGCGGCCAGGCGGTCGGCAAATTCATCCGAGATGGCGCAGACGCCCTCCACCTGATAGCGCACGGGCAGGGAGATTTCATAGCGCATGAGCGCGTGGACCAGCGGCTTGGGCGCCACGTAGGCGGGCCAGGTCTCCATGAAGCCGGTCAGCAGGTCGGGAAAATTCATGACCACCGGCAGGGCGAGTTCCCGTTTCAGGCGGCCCGCGGCAACGGCGGAAATGGCGTGCTGCGAAAAGATCAGGTCGAACTGTCCGCGGCCGGCGGCGGCCACCATGCGTTTGAGAAAAAACGGATAGGCGAGATATTTGAAATTGCGCAGCCGGGCGTAGCGGCCCATTTCCCATTTCGTAAACGGGTGCAGCCGCACGCCGAACTTGCGCGCGACGGCTTCGCCGTCGGGGATTTGGGGGCCGAAGACGTGGACGGCATGGCCGCGGCGAATCATTTCTTCGACCAGGTAAACGGCTTCGGCCGAACCGCCGCCGGAGGGCGGATAGAACGGTTCGTGCGTGAGGAACGCGATGCGAAGCGGTGCAGGCACGTCCAGACGCTAGGGATTTTGGGAGGCGGGTTCAATTTCATTTTGCCGCCGAAAATGGTTTGACTTAGGGTGTTAAAAAAACTAGGCTAAATCTCCGTTTCGTGGATGGGGTCATAGCTCAGTTGGTAGAGCGTCTGAATGGCATTCAGAAGGTCAGGAGTTCGAGCCTCCTTGGCTCCACCATCTAAAACGGCGCGGTTGCAACGGGTTGGCGATAGTGTACGATTTATTCTACACCGGTTTTCTACAACCGTTTTATGAAAAAATGGGTCCAAGCCGCTGAAAACCTGCTACGCAATGCCGATAGCGGCAAATACTACGTTCGGATTGAACACGATGGCCGCGATGTCTGGAAGTCACTCAAGACAACGAAGCTCGCGGTCGCCAAGCTCAAAAAAGCCGGCGCGATTGATAAAATCCGCGCGGCATCTGGCACCCTCTCCCGTGACAATCTGACGCTGGGCGAGTGCGTGGCGGCCTACCTGGCCGGCAAAAGAGACCAGGGCTTGAAGGATTCGTCCTACACCTATTGCGCCCTTTCCGTCCAGATGATCCGGGCGCACTTCAAGGGCTTTGACGCCAAACTGGCTCAGGATTTCACCCCTTACGATACAAAGGTACTCTGTGACCGGCTCCGCAACAAATACTCACCCCAGCGATTCAACGGGATTATTTACAGTCTGCGCGGCATCTTGGAAGTGGCCGTGAAGTCCAAGGTCATCAAAGAGAATCCCGCCCGGAAGAGCGAAGTCCGGCCGGAAAAGATTCACCGCAAAAAGCTTGAGTTGCCGGCGGAAGAGAAAATCGAGGTGTTGATGGATTATTTACGGAAGCATCGCCAGAAGGAAAAAAACGGCACGGAAAGCCCCAAGCGCGAGCCGGCCAGTTTCGATGCCTTTCTGTTTCTCACCCTGATGGTGGAATCGAGTGCGCGTCCCGGCTCCATCCGGTTGCTGCGGCCAGAGCACGTTAATTTGAAGCGCGGAACCGTGGATTGGGTGCCGTTCAAACACTCAAAGACTGTGGACACGCTGCCCATGACGCGGAAGATGAAGGCAGTCTTTCGGCTGCTTTTGCGGCGCCACAGTGGCCGTCCGCAGGACCCGTTGCTCCCCATCAAGAGTCCGCGCAAGGCGCTGCTCCATGCGTGCGCGGCAGTCGGGATCACGCCGCCGCTCACACCCCACAAGTTCCGGCACATCTGTTCAACCCGGATGGCCGAAAGAAACGTGCCTTATGCCCTGGCGGCGCAATGGCGGCGGGATACGGACGGCGGAGGCACTTTCATGCGAGTGTACGTCCATCCCCGCAATGAAAGCCTCCGCGCGGTGGTCAAGGCGCTGGAGCAGCGGGAAGCGGACGCCAAGGTAGTTGATCAGCCGGCAAATTCCATCCCGCCGGTTGCGAAGCATGGAAAGTGACCGGCCGCGCCTTGCGGCGTTTGATGAGCAGTGGCGAGCTGCGGAGAGCGGTGGGCGGGGCGTAATCGGGATATTCCAACCGCACCAGCGGTTGCTTGCACGCTGATAGAGTCAAGCGGATCCCGCGCAATACCCACATGCTGCAGAAACACGCCGCGCCGGGCCGGGGTGGCAGATTGACAGCATAGCGAAAGAGGTCCGCCACCGAATACGGCGGCGGATTTTTCAACTGGTGCGCAAACCATTTTTCGAGCGCGGCCCAATCCGCCGGCGTGCTGCCGGCAATCCGGTACTCTTCCACCGTGGCCCGCTCGCCGGGATTCCATCCGCGCTCATGGACTCGCGGGTAAAAGTTTTCGATGATATTGCCGCTGGCGCGGATGAATGCCGCATGCGTGCCACGTCCGCGCGTGAGCAGCTTGATGGCCGAATCCAGCGGATCATGGCCCTTGGCCCAAATACCGATCAAGACTTCACCATGCTGGGGTTGGTCGAAAAAATGAACTTGTTCGGTCGTCATATGAAAAAGCGGACGGCTGGATTGTTCCAACCGCCCGCTGTTAAGCGATGGCGGGGCGTTCAGAACTTAAAGCCCGTGATGGCGAAAACTCCGGGCGCATGTGCCTTGGTGTCTCCGGAAAATTCCTGCTGATAATAGAGCCGCACGCCGGCAAACGTGTTTGGCGTTAGCGCCTTTCTAACATCCACAAACGGTTCAACAAAGCCTTCGCTTTGATCCAAGCGATAGCCCACGTCCAGGCCGGCGACAAGTTCGGTATCATACAGGACCGCCCGATATCCCGCGCCGCCGGCCATGCTCAACACTGTGCCGGCCACATCGGCGTTTTCCATGACGCCTTCCACCGCAAAGTGCGATCCGATAGGCACCGTCACGCCGAACAGGGCGGCCAATACATCATTGCCGCTGTCCACTCCCGTCCAGATTTCCGCTTTCTCGGTTTGAAAAGTGGTGGAATTGGTGTTGAACGTGGTGAAGTACGTTTGCACCGTGCCAAAGAACGATTCCGGGGCTGATGGCACATTGCCAGGCGCATTCGTGGTACTGGTTTGCCCTTGGACTGCGGTCGCCAGCAGCGCGGACATGGCAACTGTTAGCGCGAATAATGTTCGAGTTTTCATGTTTTTGTTGGTTGTGCCGGAAGGCCCGGCGGGTTTATTGCATTCACAGAAGGCGCTGAGTCAAGCGGACGGATAGAGCCCGTCTGAATAAAGCGCCACACGCCGCGCCAGCCGCCGACCATGGACCAAAACTTAACCCCGGCCCAAAAATGGGCGGCAATAGACGTGGGCAGGCTCATGAGAAATGTGAGTTCCAGAGTGGTGAGATGATGCCCGGTGGTGGCAACCACTTGCTGCGCAAGTTGGAGATCGTTCGTGTTCATTTGTGAAAAATGAGATCTATCACCCAGGCGCCGCCGCTAATCAGCGCGGCAATCGCGGCCACGCGCACATCCAGCCGGCCCAGCGCCGACCCCAACTTCCGGATGGCCGAAGAATGCTCCTCTTGCGTCTCCAACGCCTTGTTGAGCTTCGTTTCGATCCGGCTCAGGACGGCATCGAGGGAGTTCGGGTTGTAGTCGCCTTTATCGCTCATGATGTTTTTTCTTTTGCATGGCCAGCGCGCGCCGCAAAACCCGGTTTGTCACCTTCCACAATTCCAGCCGCCGCGCATTCTCCGCCGTAATCCGCGCCTCAATACACTCTCGCACCGCTTTCAGCCGCTGCGGGCACCGAGGCGATGACCAGCGCGTTATCCCTGTTCTCACCCTGATTATAGGCCCCAATAAAAATTGCCATTGGTGTACCTCAGTGCTGCTCCATTGACCGGCGAGTTGGTCATCCTGAATTGGGCTGCCGATCCGATATTGGTTAGGCCCGCTGCATTTCCAATGATGCCATTCGTGCCTACGTTGAATCGGGTGACGCCGTTCACGAGCATGCTCACGTTTCCGCAGCTGAAGGTATTTTCGATGATACAACCGTTGGTCAAAACCGTTGGGGTGATGGCCGACAGCGTGAAATTGCCATTTAACAGCGTGACCGATTTATCCGTTACTGACGGGTTATTGGGAAAGTTGTCTACGTCAACCACCGCAGAACCACCACTCACGATCACATTGTTTGCGCTCGATTGCCATGCCGCTCCGGTGATCTTCATTGGGGAGCCATCCGACCAAACGTCATAGCCGTTGCGATATGGATAAATATTACGCACGAAGGCTCCGTAGTTCGCATTTTGACCGGAGTAAATCGCAGGGGCCAGATGCAGCCAGCTCGTGGTCGGATATCCGTTGCCCGCCGCCTCCGCGGAATTGATGTAATATTCCCCGCTGGAATCGCAATTGAGGTAGCTGTTGCCGAGATTTAACCAGCCGGCCCCCAGCAACCATTCCTGACAATCCCGAATGTCCCACATCTCCTCGGCGTCAATTGCCGCGGCTATCGTTGAGATGGTTTCGTAGTAAAAAATTAAATTGTCGTTGATGTCGAAAGCTTGGTCAAATTGCGACCCGTTCAGCGATGCGCCGCCCGTATTCACCGCCAGCATGTCGGCTCCGAAAAATCCCACGCGGTCCATGGTCACACAATCGGCAACGCCGGCAATGAGCGCACATGGCCAATTGGTCGCAGTCTGGATCGATAAATCGGCAAAGACGTAATTCATGCCTTGGGGCAGCGAACCATCGATGGGCCATGTCACGGCCGGCGTGAGCTGGATCAGCCCAATCGAGGTACACAATGTCTGTTGCCCCGCCGCTCGCGGCAGCAACGATATGACGCTTTGGATCGGCCAAAGATTCGTTGGTCCGACATAGCGTACTACGGTGGACGCCATGCCCGCGCCGATTGTTTTGGTATTATTGGATAAAACTATCGGCGTCGTGAACGGGTAATAGCCTGTCTCCAAACTGATATCTACCTCAGATGGTCCATTGGTGGAAATCGGTGAGATCGCTTGGATCTCGTTGAACCCCGCAGTGGTGGAATTTGAAAAACTGTACCATTGCCCGGCACAATAGGCGGTCAGGTTTGTGAATAACAACCAGTGAGTGTAATTAGTCATTCCCGGCGGCAAAAACTGCGGCGGAATAATGCCGCTCTTAAACAGAGTGCTTGCGTTTCCATTGGTGAAAAGGCTGGCATCCATGGCCATCACCGAGTTGGTAATTCCCAGCGTGCCCAAAAACTGCGCGATGTTTTGGCATTGGCTCACGCTCCAAACATTCGTATCCGGAGGCACGAAGAGGGCTTTTTGCCGCAACGCCGGGCCGAATGTGGAAAACACCACCGGGGCAATGTTGTAAAAACCCGGTACGAGGTTCGCGGAAAACACGCCGTTGGTAACCGGCACCGTGATCGGCGCTGGCCAAATGGTGTTGGTGCCCACTGCCTCCGCCACGCCAAACGGCGTGAATCTCACCAAATTGAGCGGACCGCCATAAGGTATTCCGGTTACGTCCTGCAGGCCGCCGGTGACGGGCGTCCCCTGCGCTGGATCCGTGAACAGCCAAAATGCCGCGCAAGTGCAGAGGGTGACGAGCGCGGAAACGAGGACCGCAAAGCGGCTTGGAAAACTATGCAGATATCGGGTAGTCATGCCACCCACCCGCGAAAGTCAAATCTGCGCTTCACCTCGGGGCGGCATTTGTGATCGTCACCACACCCCCCTTCCAATGGACCAATACCAGCGCCAGCGTGTTGCTATCCCCCATCCACCATCCGCCGTCCGCCCGGCCATTGGTGATGTTGTAGAGGCTGAAAGTGTTGGGCGGATAATAAACGCCAGCAAACGCCGCCATGGGCGCGTAGGCGTTGATGCTGATGGACGGTGCCACAATCGCCCGGAACCATTGCATCGGCGCGGTGTACATCGGGACCAAAAATGTCACGACGCCGGAGTTCGTTGACGCGGTGTAATTCGCGCTCGTCACACTCGACCATCCGTTCGTCAACAGCAGGTTTGTCGAGCCTTGGAGCAGCCATCCGGCAAGGAGGTTGGTTTGATAGACCTGAATGGCGATGTTCGTTTTCGTGGAATCTCGGGCCGCATGATTGATTGCAATCCATTGGAACGTCGAAACCAGGTCCATGAGCGTCGTCCCAGCCTGGCTGTAAGCGTAATGAACCCCGTTCGAGTCCGACCACGTATGGAAATTGCTGGCCGTGGCATTGGCGATGGATGTATCCACATAATTCTTCGTCGCCACGTCCTGCGGATTTACCGGATCGGAGGTTTGAAAACTCTGCCCAAACAGGCCATTGGTCCGGCCCACGGCCTCCGGGTGATCCACACCGTAGATCGTCAAATCGCCCATGCCGCCGCCCGCACCCACCACCGCGATTTGGATCGGAACCAAGCAAGAAAAGCTCGCCGGCAGCACAAACCAATTCACTCCGTTGGTACAGCCGGTGACCTGTCCAAACACGTTCGTTGGAATTACCAGTCCACCACCACCTCCCATGCCGGAATTGAACGTATAATAGGCCACCTGCGAAAATGTCCCAATGTAGTTTGAAGTTCCCCACGTCGCGTAGTTTGTCGAGAACAGCGTCAATTGTTGGCTGCTCTGGAACAGATTCGTGCGCGACTGCGGCTCGGCCAGTTGGTAAACCCCAACCAACCCGCCATAGTTTGTGATATAGGGAGCTGTGCCATCCGGCAAAGTGAGTGTGTTGGTAAACGTCGCCGACACGCTCCCGCCACCGCTGGCGCTGCCAAGATCATTCCACAACAGGGTTATGTCTGAATTCAGCTTGTTCCAAATCATGATATAGGTGTCACGGGCGGCATCCGTGGAATTGGTTCCGCAGAAAATCAGCGCTGGCGTCGTGATACCCGCATACAGATTCGTGGAGTAAGTGTAGTCCTGGGCGGATGCGTGCAACGCGCCGCAGAGCAGCCAAGCGAACAGAATCTTTCTCATAATCATTCCTTCCAAAAATGGCGGGCGCAACGGCTCGCCACCAGATGAACCAACGTCGTCACCGGGACGCTGCCGCAACATTGTTTGCAGCTCCCGGCTTTATTGAACTGACACTTTCCGCACACCGCCAGCCGCGCCGCTTGCAGCGCGTCGGACGCCACCACTTGCGCCCGCAAAAACATCGGCGTATCTGTTTGCCGGGCCACTTTCGGCCGCATCGGCAAAATATGTTGTAACGTCAGCATGAGACGAAAGTTGAATAAAACGCCGCGAACCGCCCGCCGCCCGCTATGCACGCGCACGCCGTCTGTGCGAAGCCCCAATCGGTTTCGATGCTCGCGTAATTGCCGCTGGCGTCGCCAATCGGAATACCGGTCGGGTAATAGGGCGGCGCAATAAGATTGTGCGCCGGGTCATAAAGCAGCGTCACTCCGGCCGGCAAGGTCGCCCCCGCTGGCACTGTGGCGAGAGCTTCCACCAAGGGGCGATGTGGATACACCCGCGTGTACACCGTCGCCCCGCCATCGGTCACCGTCTCTGAATCCGCCTGGCAACTCCCATCGTCACCCTGCCAGTTCACCGAATCCGGGGAATCGGCCGTCACATCGCAGTCGGGCTTGAACGGTTGCTGATAAAACGGGTCTGGCATGGTCAACGTAACGGCGGATTGCCAAAACGCGCCGAACAAATCGTCAAAGGGAAATACGGCCGGAAATGCGAACAATTCCTGATTTGGAAAATTTTCGACCGGGCCGTCCGCCGGCGGCTGGCTGGTTTGATTGGGCTGATCGTTGCTCGTGTCGGCCGGGGCTTGCACGGAATAAGGCACGATTCCAATCGCCGCCGGGCAAGCGCCGCTCGAATAGTTAAACTGTGTCACCGCGCACGCCAGACAACCGCCAATGCCTCCATACCAAGCGGGGGGAGTGGTGTAGCCGGACTGCGCGGCGCGTTGATTGAACGTCCATTCCAAATGCACTCCCGTTTTCTGTGAAGCGGACGAATAGAGTGCGTAATTCACCCCATGCCCGGTCATCCAAGCGGCGGTGGGGAGTGCCGCCGATGGCAGTGTATAGCTCGAATCCGAAACCCGGTTTACGGCCGCTCCGGACACCAGCAGATTCATTTCAGCGTCGTAAATGTCCACCAGGATGCTACTGCCCGCCGCCCCCAGGCGCAGATATGGGAGCGCCCCCGCCGGCGTGATCGTCACCACGCCCGCAGCGTACGTGGTGGTGATAGCCGCCCGCCCGCAAATGCCCGGCGCATTCGGCCAGCGCAACCGGCCCAAATGGGTTCCGCCGTCCGTATCCTCGCCCATCGTGTAACCCGTGGGCAGCGTGTCCAACATCGCCACCGAAATCACCCATTGAGGATCGCCGCCACCATCCGCGCCCGTGGCGGCAATGCCCGTGATTTTGTAAACCCCCTTGCCTTCCGCGATGACGAAATCATTCACCGCCAGCCCCCCCGCCGATCCGGGCGGAATGGCGTTGCCTGTCGCCTTGACGGTAAATTGGCTGGCGCCCGTGGCATTGATGCAACACACGGTTGTCTGATCCACGGCGTATTTATCCGGGCCGCATGGCCGGCCAAAGTTCACCGCCGGCCAATTCTGGCTGGCTTGCACAAACTTCGCCCCCTTTATCACTCCCCCTTGCTGGGTCAAGAACGCCTGCGGATAATTCCCCGGCGCCGGCGTGGCATTGTTGATGAACGCTGATCCGTCATATTGCGCCTCCTGATTGTTCATCCATCGCATCGCCACCGGCGGCAACGGAGGTTGTGAATAGTCGCCGTGCGTGTCGGCAAACCACTCAAACGTATCGCCACCATCCACCACTGTTGGCTCCCGCTGCATTTTCAGGTAGTTGTACCAGAAATGCCGGTCGCATCCGGGCAGCGTGTGGGAAATAATCGTCCCCGTTCGCATCGGAGCCAGGAGTGTTGCCCCGCCATTGAACCCGGTGGGCTGTGAATAGCTGCCGTTGGGATATTTCCAAATGTAATTGTTCGGGTCCACCCACGGAATCTGCGGGAACGTGGTGAGATACGGAACCGGTACCGTGAACAGCGGGTCACCCGGCGCTCGCCCGGACCCGTCATGCTGGCCAGGCGTGTTCACTGTGCTGCCTGGGGCGTTGCCGTTTGGATCGGTAATCATCCCCAGGTTCAAATTGTCCATTGTAAACAGCCACACCAGATTCGGCGCAGTCGGCCCCACCTCGTCATAAATGCACAGCGGCGCAAACGCCAATGCCTCGTCAGTGCGGAAACTGGCCAAGGTCAGGTCGCTCATATCCCATGCCGCCAAGGCGGCCAGAAAATCGTCATAACATTGCGCGGCGGTGTAGGGGTTGGATAGCGTGGCATTGACGCTGCCTGAACACGTCACTATCGAATGATAAACGTAATCGCAAACCGTCCAGGAATACCCATAGCTGGCTGACGTATTGGTGCGTTGGAAGTTGATCGAAATTTGCGTGGTGCCCAACACTACCCACGTCACGCCATCATTTGACGGGTTGTAGTAGCACTGTACCGAACCTTTGCAACTCCAATTATCCTCCGAGCCGACAACGGGCCATGTAACACTGAAAAACTGGCCGTTGCTGTCCAATCCGGTCGCCTCGAATCCACCCGCATTATATATCTGTTGAGCCACTCCGCTTTGCCCGTCGCAATACCAGTCGCCCACGTTGTGCATGGGAGGAATGGTCAGCCGTGCGTCCACATTGGAATTATCCACTGTTTTGTTTGACAGGCTGTTCGAGATGGCCATGTCGGTCGCATCCAAGGAGAATCCAACACCGTTGCGGTTGCGAATGGTAACGGTGGTGACTCCGCCAAGGGTTTGTCCTCCATCCTGCGAGATTGATAGCGAGTTGGTGACGATGCCTGTCATCCGGTTGACGGCATTTGACCCATTGTAACTTCCGTTATTATACGCGCTTTGCGTTCCATCCCAAGACACATAATTGCCAGTCCATTGAGCGTTCACGGAATATTGCAGATACTTCGTCTGGTCTGGCCCCACATTGGGATTTTGCGCACAGGCGTCATTGCTTTTCCACCCAAAACATCCGTGCCAATATTTCTGCGCCAAAATCCATTGCGCCCCGAAAAGCTTTGGTTGCGTCAGGTCCACGGTTGTCTGGTTGTCATTGTAATAGCAGTTATGATCCATCGTCATGTTCTGCACGCCCACCGCGCAAGTCATGATGTCATTCACCGTGTCCTGAATTTCTTGAACCGAAACGCCATTCAGATCGCCGCCTTGCAGCCAGGCTCCGCATGTCCCCGCCGGCGGATATGGCGCGGTCCCGCATTTATCAGTGTTGGAGATGTCCCAACGCGGATAGGGCCCGGATGTGTAATGCGCCGGAGCGGTGTCCCCAACCGGACGCACCTTGCTGACGTTGAACCACCGGCCCGTGGCCGCGCCGACTTTACAGCTCGTACAGCAGCACTTGCGTTTGAGAGTCGCGCCCATATCAGCAAGTCATTTCCCCCAGGTAAATCCAGAAGTTTGTGGGATCATCCATATTCGTTGGCATCGGATATGGGTACTGCGGGAGATTCCAAACCGACACGCCGCCCACGGTCGTTTGCGCCGGAACCATTTGTTTGGCCACCCAATATCCCGCGCATGATGTCACCAGCGGCCCGGTAGGCTTGGCCGCGTCCACAATGCCCGTGGTCACGATGACATGCGTTGGCTGGATATGGATAACCTGTTGCGCTTGAAAATATGGGTAAGGAGCCACACCCAATTCGATCTTGGACCCAAAAAACCAGCCTGTCCCACCGCTTCCCGCGGCTCTCCGCAATACCGGCACATAGCCTTTGGGCGTCTTGTCGAAATGGAGTGTGGGAGAATCGCAAAACAGGCTCGTTTTAGGATCCCACAAGCAATCCCACACCGCTTGCACGAATATGGCCTCTGCGCTATTGCCGCTGGGGCGCGGCGGTGGATGTCGCATGCTCATTTATACAGCCAAGGCGTAATCGTCCGTATTCCAATTGAACAATTGGTACTCCGTCACGATGTTCACGCGGTTGTTTGCCGCCGTCACGCGGCTGGATCCCCCTTTGAGTGCGCCTTGCAGGTAATTCGGCGGGGCCACGCCCAAACCGTTGAAAATGTCCGCCAGCGCCGCCATGATTTCCGCCGGACACGGAAATAGCCACGATTGGGAATTCGTAATCTCGCTGTACAACTGCGCCGGCGTGTAAATGCAATTTACATCCACGTCCGCCACATTGAAATAGCCTCGATTGCTGGCATTGGTGGTGTGTCGCAAGGAATATTGGTCCGCGAAAAACACATCCTGGCCCGCCAACGCCCGCTGATAAAATCGGAATATTGGCAAATAGACTGTTGGGCTGATGCTGCCAAATGTGAATACCCCATCGAAAAATTGCTGCGATGAAAAGACTCCCGTGGCGTCCGCGATTGATGCTGGCTTGACCAAATCGAATGGCGAAGTTTGATTCGCAATTCCGGCTGCCATTTTCCCGCAAAAGCGCGTAACGTTCCAGTCCAAAACCGCTTGATTTGAGCTCTGGGTATAAGCCGCCGCCACGATGTACAGGGCGTTCAACAGGAATGGGTTTTTCAACCAACTCACCGTCACCTGACTCGCGTTGATCTCCCAAACGTCAATCGTGGTGTTCCCCGTCGTGTCCCGCGTCGTTAACGATGCTATGCCATTTTGCAACGTGAGTTCATACTCGATACCGTCATTCGCGTACAGATTTGCGAGCGCCTGCATTTGGGCATAGCTAAGGCCGCTGAACGCCTGGTCAAACGTCCAGCCATTTACCGGACTCCACCGCCCCGTTTGTTTGCGGCAAAACGGCGTGGATAAACCCCGCTGAACGGGCGGCGTAAATTGGTTGTATGGGCCCTCGACAATGACTGACATATTATTGTCCGTAGTAATGGTTCAATCCATCTCCATAATCCACCCGCTGGCTTTGCGGTGTCGCCACCCGCTGGCTTTGCTTGCGCGGCTGGGTATTCCGGGCAATTTCCTGTTGTACCCTCAATTGTTGGCGGCCAATGTCCAGCATGGACATCCCCCCGCCGCGCGCCCCGCCGGCCTTTTCCCATGCGGTTTCGCCTCCGGATCCGCGCCCGTGTTTTCCCTCCTCCGCCGCCGCTATCGCCCGCCCAAACTGCGTCTTGATGTCCAACTGCCCCTGCAATCCCTTTTCCGCCTCGGAGAGCGCCTTGGTGGCCTTCGCCCGCTCTTCGAGCGTGGATTTGGTATTGGCCAAAGTGTCTTTCAGCTTTTGCTCATTAGTCGCCAGTGTCGCCGCCGCGCCGGAGAGCCGGTTAAAATCCGCCATGGCATCATCCACGGACTTTGACATTTTCACCCCATTTACCTTAATGTCGAATTTGTCACTATTGTTAGGATCGCGGGTTTCGTAAAGCGGAATCGGCATTCCACCAGGGGTGGACACATCGCTATATTTGCCAGTCGGTACAGTTACGGTTTCCGTGGCTTTTTTGGCATCTAAAACGGCGTCCAGAATGTCCGCGGCGTTTTTGGCCGCATGGTTCACTTCCTCGTTATCGGCCGCCTTGCCCATGCCGGCGTTGTATTTGGCCTCCGCCGCCGTCGCGTCTTCCCTGGCCTGCTCCTCTTGCCGCTGCGCTTCCAACTTGGCAAGCGTCGTGATCCTCAATTCCTCCCGCAACTGCGCTTCTTCCATAGCCTCAATTGCCATCCGGTCCGCCCCGCGCGCACGCGCCAGCTCAATTTCCGCCTGCGAATGTTCATTCAGCGTTCTGATCAGCTTCCGCGTCTTTTCCTCCAGCGATTCCGTTTCCGTCCCCACCTTTTTCAACCAGTCCAGAAATTGCTGATGCTCCTTGGCCGCCTCCCGCACCGCCTTGGCCTGTTCAGTGAACTTCTTATTCAACGGGTCAAGCAGGTCCGCCAACTGCTGGGCTTGCTTGGCGATATTATGGATATGCCACGCAAACAGCCCCGCCGCCACCACAGCCGCGCCAATCACCGCGCCCACCGCCGTGAACAGAACGCCGAAAATCCCCAACTCCGACCGCATGGCCCGGAGCCCCTGAACGATCAATGAAATGGAGCTCGGAATGCGGCTCCAATTCCCCCGCCCCATTTCCCGGAATACCACCAGCGTCTCCCGCAACACAAGATTCAAGCCTGGCAAATGCCCTTCCGCTTCCTTGGCATCATCCGCCATCTTCTTGAAAAACCCTTCCCGCTGCATGAACGTCGGGTTATAGGCGTTCCGCAACTGCGCCATCATCACCGCCGCGGCACCCACTCGCGGCGCCACACTTGTTCGCGCGGATTGGACGGCAATCGCGGCATTTAGCTTCGCGTTTTCCGCCAAGGCCTGGGCTGTAGCCTGTGACAGTGCGCCGCGATAGGACGCCCCAATCCGTCCGCCGATGGTAAAATTGATGGAATCAGCCATGTGGTGTTACAGGTTCCGGAGCGTTTTCCGCCATCTTCGATCCTCCATCTTCCATCCTCTTTTTCGCGGCCTTCGCCTCCGCCATGCAATGCTCAAAATGCTCCTTGGCCGTCGCAAACCCCGCCGATGTGGCCGCCTCCATGTCGCGCAGGGCGCATTGCTCCTTGAACTCCATTTCATCCGCATTCAGGATACGCAAGCCGCCCTCCCGCTCTTGCCACGTCAGATAATGCGCCTGGGCCAGCGCCAGCGGGAATTCAAGCGCCGCCGCCGCATCCGCGCACAGCCGCTCCCGGACCAAGAATTGCATTATCGCCGCATCCCATGGGCCGCCCAATAACCGACCCCGCTCCTCGCCGGCCGCTTCCATCGTGGGCATGAATGGAAACCCCTCCCGCCGGTCCTCGAAGCTCGTACAGATTCGCGCCGCCGCCAGATAATTCCTGAAATTGGCCAGTTCCAACGCCCAATCCGTCTTGGCGCGCTGCCGGCGCCAATGCCATGCCCGGACAGCCAGCCGGTTCCGCCAACGCGCCCACGCCCCGGCCATTCCGTTTTCCAGCGCCGTCCGGGCCGCGTAAGATTGCGCACAGGTATAAACCCCCTCGATCAGCCAGAAGTGTTGCTCCACGGAAGTCCGCGCATTGAAACCCTCCTCGGATTGCCAGAGGAGCGGATTGCGCTGGCGAAGAAGAATCAGCCGATGGCCAATAGAGAAAACCCGCAACGGCAGTTGCAGCACAACCTGCCGTTGCGGACACGAAACGTCAGAAAAACAGAATTCATGCAAGCAGCTTAGGCCGGGCCAGTCGGCGCGGCGGGTTTGTCATGGGTGGGCACAGCTTGTGCGCGCGCGGCGTCAACGGAGGCTTGGACCTTGTACGCTTCCACGGCCGCTTTTTCCGCGTCCGTGCCCGCATCCTCAACATGCAGGAAATTTTCCAGGTGGAGACTCGGACAGGCCGTCTTCCACAAGCCATGCTGGAAAATAAACTCGGGATTGCCTTGATCCTTCCGGCCGGTGATTACGGCGCCCACCACGATACCCCCGCGCCAGTCCGTGCCCACCACGGCATTCCCCGGTTTCACTTCCCGGCCATTTCGATATTTTTGAGGCATATGCTTATGATGGTGGCCGTGAACGTGAGTTCACGGCAAATTCAACTTGGAATCACGAATTGAGCGGCGTTCTGGGTCGGATCCTTGAACTTACGCAACTGAATCGTGGCCGATCCGCATTTCGTATTGCTCAAGCTCAGGTCGCCGCCCTCGAAATAGCACCACGGGCCGGTAAAATAGCCGTTCACCCCCGTATTGTTCAGCCACGGAAAATCCGCGCCGGAAATATTCACCGCCGCCAGTTCCAGCAGAAAAGTGCCGTTGGTAATCGCTTGCGCCTGGCTCGCGCCGGTCAATTCAATTTCCAGCGTGATTACGATATGCGCGTTGCGGGCATCCCAGCCATATTCGAAGCCGCCGAAATCCTTCACATTTTGGCCGTCCCAATTGTGCTTTCCCTTCACCGATTGAATGGAAACATTCGGATAGGCGTCCAGCACTCCAGACGTGGTTTGGAGCTTGGCAATGCCGCGCTGTGTAATTCTCGGATCAGCCATAAAATAGGATTTGGGTTGGTGGCCATGAACGTGAGTTCATGGCAAATAGCTGCTCATTGCCCGTACGAACCACTCACCGGAACCGCGTTCGTCGCAATCACGTCGAACGATAGGTAATTGGTGTATGGGAAATTCGCTCCCGTGATTGTTTCCGTCGCGGCGTTGGTCGTGGTCGGATACCAGGTGCCAATCAAAACCCGGCCGTTTGTCGCCGTCGAATTCGGCAAATTTTGGTAGATGTTCACGTAAAATGCCGTCGTGGTATTGGTGATATACCCATGCGTGATTGTGGCATTCTGCATCGGCTGCTGGTATGAGAACTCCATGATTCCGGTCACCGTATTCGTGGTTCCCTGCCCCAGCGTCACCACAAACAGCGGCGCCGGCGTCGCCAGCGCCAGCACGGCGCATGTCACCGCCGCCACTATAATCAAAGCCGGACAAATCAGTTTTCTCAGAGTTTTCATATCACGTAATCCAGTCAGAAATCCCAGCCAGTCAACCGCGCCATCAAGCCAGTTCCGCCACGGTGCATACCCAGTTCGCGCCCGTCTTGTAAGGTTGCCGGTGAAAATGCACCTCGATCAAATCCGACTCCGCTGGAATGGATGCAATTTCCTCCTTGATCACCGCCTTGTGCGCCGCGCTCAACCCGCTCGTGTCAATCTTCGTCACCACTTCCCCACGGCTGCCGCGCAACCGCCCCGACGTCCATGGCGCCGGCACCGCTGGAGTCGCCGGCGTCGGGCCTGTCACAATCGTTGGATTCTTGGTATCAGCCATAAACAATCAGTAGTTGCCCGCGCGAATTTCAAAATTACGGACCTCCTTGATATAAAAAGTCCCCTCCACCGCCTCCGCCCGCTGTGCCCCCTTGAACTCCACGTATTCCACCACGAAGCCAGTCGGGAAGCCGTCCGCATCCATCACTCCGGCCAAGTCGCCGTTATTCGTCGGATCCGACGCCGCCAGCGCCCACGCCGCCGCCGTGATGTCCGCCGCCGTCGTCTTGGCCACGTCATCCGGCCCGGCGCCGGGATTGCCCACGCTCATAGCCGCCATCACCACGCCAATCATCCGATTGATCGCCTGCCAGTCCGTATCCGGATTGGCTTCGGAGTTGGAAGGCTCCCCCGCCACATTTGTCCCCAGCCACTTCGCCTCAATCCGCACCTGGTAAGACTCATTCCGCGTGTGTGGAACCGTTTCCGTGGATTTGTGCGCCAGCACGTCGAACAGCGGCGCCTCCCGTACCTTCCAGTCATTCGAGAAATAGAAAGTGTAATTGTCCTTCTGGTCGTTAAAAACGCTCTTGAGATACGCAATCACCGCCCGCTCAATCTGTGAGCCGATATTGGGAGCCGGTGGGTAAAGAGTGGCCATGTCGTCAAATGCCGGAAGTCAAAGATTCGAGAATTCCTGTTTCATGCCCCGGTCCAAATATTCCTGAACCTTGCCGAACACGCTGTCCGCCTCCTTGTCAATCGCGGCCTGCAACGGCGGCAGCCCCTCCCGGATCAGCGCCGCGCGATGCTTCTCCGCCAACACGGAATTGCCCTCGCCGCCCACGGCGTTTTCCGCCATCACCACGCACGCATCCCCGCGCAGCTCAATGATCGCCTGCCCCAAATCCGAATTGTCCAGCGTGTTTGCCGGGTTGATTTTCGCCTGGGCGCCCATTTTGGATTTGCTCCGCCCCGCGTAATAAGCCGGATCCTGCAACAGCGCTCGGATCGCCGGGCCCCAGCCGTGTTGCAGAAAATGAGTCGAAGAATGCCGGCTCAGAGTCATCCGGCTCACCCAAGCCCCAATCATCGCCGCCCGCACCGCCGCGCTGCCCGGCCCACTTGGCAACATCGAAAGCTCCAGCGGCCAGCGATTCCCTGTCAACTTGCTGTATTCAGAATCCGGGTTCGTCCGCGCCATCACGATCAACACCGCCAGCGGCACTCGCGCCCCCGCCAGCGCGGACACCCGCCGCGAAGCCGGCCGCTTCGCACGCGACAATCTCCCCTTTGCCGTGTAGCCCCGCACCTCCACTTCCAACTCCGCATCAATCTGCCCCACCGCAACCGCCGCCGTATTGGCCTGAGCATCCAGGCAGATAAACGCCGCGCTCGTCACGCACTGTTCGTGCATCGTCCGCCGCCCAAACGCCACGATCTGAGGGATCGCCGCCTGGAGCATCGAAACATCCACGCTCGAAGTGATTTCAACAGCCGCCACACCCTTTGCGCGCAGTCAAAAAATGCTTTCGTTCGAACCATCCGAAAATTCCGGACAGTTGACATCAAACACCAAATCGAGTGCTTTCCGCGCAAACGCCTAAACCTCACGAAACCCGAATAAACACTGTGAATTCGTTAATTCAATTCATTGCAAACACGCCATTTACGCACACAGTTTTTGTGTAAATCATTTCTTTTTCGCCTCTCACGCCAGACTTTCGGCGTTCCGTCACTGACGACACCGTTAAAGATTTCAAGAGATTCCTTCCGGGGGGTGGGTATAACGCTAAAACATTGGGCTTTTCGCTTGTTTTTGCGGGATAAATTGCATTTGTTCAATGAATATCGCTAACGCTTTTTGATGTCCAGAAATCGCCCAAATCGGCCCGGTTGCCCCCGTCTTTTGCTTATGGTGATTCGGCCCGGCAACGTGCGCGCCGATGGCTTGGAATGGCTGGCGACGTGGCAGGGCGTGCCATGTTATCCGGCGGTCGGGCGTTAGGCATTGACTCATGGCCTTGCTCGTATAGATTCGCCGCCATGTCGTCACGACAAGCACAGCACGCCGCCGCATTGCGCCCCCAGCGCATTGCCAGCGGCCTTTGCGCGCAATGTGGTGAACCGCGCGCCGTTGGTTCGTATCGTTGCCATAAGTGCAACGAAGCGCGCCGCGAAAAGGCCGCCGCGCTCATGCGCGCGCGCCGGGCCGCCGGCCTGGCATGATCCCGGCAATCCGCTGTCGACAATCGCAAATTATTTTTCGGATTTCTCCCTTTCCGATTTTCAAAAGCTGATTTCCTCCTGATTTGGCAAGGCGTTTCTCACGTTTCGATTTTCTTAAAATAATTCGCGTTAGGCATTGACAAGCGGCGCAACCGTAATATGCTGTCTCCAGAATTCAATTGTGAATTCACCGTGTTAGGCGGTTCCTAGCAAACGAAAGATCAAAATATGTTCGCTCATTCACTTAGCAGCCGTGTTCAACGCTGTTGAACAGTCCCCTATTGCATAACTTTATGCTCAAAAACATCCAACATCCGCGCAAAGACTGTGTGCCGCTGGCCGTGGGGGCGGGTTGGGGGATTGATGGGGCGATTTATCAGGAAAAACTGGACGGCGTGTTTGCCACGCGGGAATTCACCAGCCATGCGGGGGGGGATATTTTGGCGGGGGAATGCTTGCGCATGGCCACCGGGCCGAAATTCATCGCCTGGGATTGCATAGGTTATGAGGGGCAAGACGTGCGGGCATGGTCCACCATTGACCGGCTGGCGATGCTGGGGGACGTTTGCCGGGCGTTTGGCGTGCCGGCAGTGGAATCATCGCCAGACGGAGGCGCGTTGCTCCAGGCGGTCCTGGCGCGCGGCGGGGAGGGGATTGTGCGGAAACTGCCGGGCGATACGTACTGGCAAGCCATGACCGCGTGCAAACGTCTCCAGACTTGGCTCTGTGCCGTGCGGGGCTTTGCTGGGGGAAGTCAGAGCGTGGAGGTTGCCGATGCCGCCACCGGCGAGCGGCGGGGGAAGGTGACGCTGCGCGGGGGCAAGATTGACCGCGTGCGCGTGGGGAGCATCATTAAAATTGAAGGCTTGGAATTGCACGCCTCGGGGGTGATTCGTGATCCCCGACCGTGCATGGACACGGAAACAAGCTGGCTGGTGAAATTTTAGAAAACCCGTGCCCGGCGGTTCCGGGCAGACAACCAAAATATGGACACCAAAAACAATGGCGGTCAATGCCAGTCCGGCGCCGGACCTGGCGCCAGCTTGCGCGACTTGAAATGCACGTTGCCGGGGGAAGAATTCGGCGCGGTCCAATGGGCTGCCAAGCGCGCGGGGCATTTAGCCGCGCCGCCCCAGCGTGCGCTTCCCTTGGCGGACTTTCTTCGGCTGGCGGTTTTGGAGCAAGTCCGCGCGATCGTGCGGGGGGAAATCGCCCGCGGGCATGCCATTCCGCCGGATGTGGCTGCGGCAGCGGATGCCAAGCGGGGGAATTTGCGGACTATGCCTTGAAATTGGCATCTACGGCGACGAATTGATAAATCAGGCCATCGGGCAGGATGCCGCCATCCCAAAGCTGCAGGTCCAGCGGTTGCGCGCCATTGGCTGGGTACAGCGTGAAAGGCGTGCCCTTGGCCGGGAGATTGCCGCCGCATTGATCGGCCCGGAAGGTGATCGTCTCGATCAGGCTCAACAGATGAATGCCGGCGCCGGTCTGGATCATGTCCAGGCGCAAATGGGTGTGACAGCACGGGACTGGATCCGTGAGGGGATTGACGGGGGGATTTGCCGCCTGTCCGGTCTGGAAAATGGCCATGCGGGCGCCGTAGAAGCGTTCGTGCTTCCGCTGGCCGGCTTGGGACTGCATGCGCGTCAAGGCGTTCATGGCTCAAATAAAAACCCCGCGCTGGCGGTAGAAACCAGCGCGGGGCCAAACATGCTCAACTCTCGTAACCTGGATTCTTCAGGGCACCCAATTCGTGCTGGTCACACTCGGGGTGGGGCCGCCTGGCGTGAATAAACTGGCGTCCTGTTTCAAATAGCGCGGGGAATTCAAGCTCCAAGTCAGCGTCAGATTCGTGGCCCAGCCGCCGGCGCAACTGGTGCCGATGCTGCCGATGGCCAGGACATCCGCGTTGGGGACATAAAAGTCCAGCAAGTATTCATTCGTGGAACCAATGCCGCCGGCCGTGGGAAGAGTTACCACGGCGTTGGTAAACGGCGTGGTCTCGAAGGTATTGCCTTGATCGTAACTTCGGTACAACTTCAGTGCGAGCGCGCCATTGGTGAATCCCACGCCGCTGCCATTCGCGGCGTTCACATAATTGATGATCAGCCCAACATTGGGATGTTCTGAGACCGTGCAGGTCTGCGCGTTGGCATTGGCGCCGTTGATGGCGCCCATGACATACGTGTTGGTGGTCATGGCCACCAGGTTATTAATCCCGCCATTGACAGCGGTGGGATAATTGCCGGCCACCTGCGCAGCGGCGGGGAGGGCGGCGGCCAGCGCAATGGCGCCGGCCAAAAATAAGGTTTTGCGGATGTGGTTCATAATCGGTCAGGTTTTCGGGGTGAGGGCGGCCACTTGCGCGGCCAAATCATCGCGCTCTTTTTGCAAGGCGGTCAATATTTTCGACATCTGCGCGTTGTCCCGCACGCGCTCGTCATGCGCATCCAGCAGGTCTTTGACGGCGGGGAACTGCTTGGCAAGTTGGTCCAGGTGGAACGCTTTGGCGTGGTCGGTCTGGCGATTGGCCAGCGCGGTATGCTGCGCGGGGGTTGGGGGCTTTACCGCGGGGATTTGCTCGATAGTGAAAATGTGCGCGTTCAACGCCGCGAGCAGCAAATCCTTCACTTTCTGATCGCGCGCGGTAGTGGCGGGCTCGGCTTGCAACTCCTTGCGCAATTCGATGGCATCTTTGAGTCGGCGCGGAAACTTTTGGTCGGGGATGGTCATCGGTGGTTCGCCATCCACGGACGGTTCAGCCGCCGGGGGATTAAATCCGGCCAAATGGCTGGTGCGGGCAGCGGCCAGTTCGGCGGTGCTCACCAGCGGGGCGGAATCCGCGCCCGCGGGGGTGGCATCAACCGGCGTTTCAGTTTCGGGAGACATATTGTTTTGGCTTCAAATCGGAGCCGGATCCGGCCTTGCGGCCAGATTCCGTCCATCAACCGTTGGTGCGCAGACAGACGATGCCCACGCGGTCGGCGGTCTGGTAATCGAGCGCCCAATTGCCGGCGACAATCAATTCGCTGTTGGCGGCGCTCTGGCCGGCGGGGACGCCAACCCAGCGGAGGCCGTTGGGATGGAGCAAAAACCGGCTGCGGTCGTAAATTTCCGCCTGGTTGATGCGCGGGTCGTTGAAAAAACTCAGGCTGGCGACATCCACTACCTGGGTGCCATCCACCTGGGGTTTCTCGCCCCAAGCGAACACGCCGGGGGCAAAGATGTAGGTGTCGAACACATAGCCATTCTGCGCGCCCACGCGGAACAACAAGTTCGAAACGAACACGCGATAGCCTTTGTAATATTCCAAGAATCCGCCGCCTTGGCCGTTATACTTGCCGTTTAAGTCGTTGATATCGCTGATTCCGCCGCCTTTGGTGGCCGGGCCAGTGAGCAAAGCGCCGCTCTGCTGGCTGTAATGCGTGAATGAAATTTGGTCCTGCTTGATCAGCGCGGCGCGGATCAGCGGGTGCATCATAATGCCGCCGCCCATGGTGGTATCCGCCAACTCACCCAGTTTGGCGATGGTATCCGCCACCACAAACGGATTGATGAGTTGATTGGCGCCGGGATTTTCCCCGGCTTCGAGGAAAATATCGTTCCGGTTCGCGGCCAGCGCGCCGGCGCCGCCGGGGGCACTGTTGAAACCGAACATGCCGCGCGTGATGGATACCAGCGTGACCTGGCGCTGTTTCTGGCGCCGCACCGCCAATTGGGAAATAATGCCCTCCACGGGAGTTTCGCCCGCGCCGATGATCACCGTGGCCAGCGCCGTGGCGCCCAGGCCGGACTCGCGGTTCATGATCGGCGCGATTTGGAGTCCGGCGCCGAGGCCCTGCAAGTTCGGCTGCACACCTTCCGCCTGGACGTTATCGGACTGATCGGTAATATCGCGGAAGTACGGGAGGTTCACCGTCACGCCGCCGCCGGCGGCCAGGGCGTCAAATTCCGGGGTGCGCTTGACAATGTTGGAACTGATCAGGCTGGTAAGCGTGTTCAGTTTTTCATTCAACGTCCGGATCCAAATGGCGGGGGTCCAGAGAGCGGCGATATTGGTTGCGGCGGGGTTGGGGTAGGCGCCAAGCCGTGCGGAAAGGCGCCACTTGCCAAAAAACGTGGCCAATGCCATTAAGCCCAAGAAAAACAGTGTCGGCTTGGTAAGGGCCAGCAGTGAGAGGCATAGGATTGCCGCCGCAAAAAGGACAAACCGGAGGGCGGATTTGAGGGTGTTGAATTTCATATTGGTGTCGTGGTCTTTATCGGTTTGCGGCAATTCTCTAAATTGGAGCGGGGTCAGGCTTTGGCGTTGGCGGCTTTGTAGGCGGCAATTTCTTCATCCACGGACGCGAATTTTTTCGGTGCGGCGGTGGTGGCACCGGCGCCGGTGGTAGCCGGGGCGGCGGGAAGGTTGTGCACGTCCACGCCGGTCTTGGCCAGCGCGGTATTCGTGGCGTTGATTTCGGCGGTGATCAACTCAGCCAAGGGAGCGGCGGCCTTGGCACCGTTCGGGGCGAAAGCGGAATCCACCTTGGCCAGATGTGTGCGCAAGGCTGTGGTGGCCTCGGTCACCAAGCCGCTTTGAGTGGCAATCTGGGCGTTGAGGGTGGCAACGCTGGCAGTCAGCGTTGCTTTTTCGGTCTCCAGCGCGGACTTGGCGGATAACGCGGCCGTCAAATCGGTCTGCAACTGCGTCATGGTGCCGGTGATGGTGGCCTTGAGTTCGGACAGCTCGGCTTTGAAAGCCGCTTCGGCCCGCGCTTCCAGCCCGGTCACCTTGGACACCAATTCGGAAAGTGAGAATTTCATATCGTTATCAAGTTGCGATGCACACCGCTTTGAAAACCTCTGGCAGTCAACCGGCGGGGGCGGTAATCTATGAACAAATGCGCGCTGGAATAATTTCCTTGCTGGTCATGGGAATTATTTATGCGGCCTGGCGCGTGCTCTGCCTCAGTGCTGAGATTGAAGAGGAGCGGCGGGGCTGGCGGCGTAATCGCGGGGGGCGGAAGAACTCAAATGCCAATGGCCGCAAAACTCACAGCGGTAAGTCCAAAGCTCCTTGGTGGGATTTCCGGGCTTGGTGATGATTTCCCCGGCGCGGATGGCGGCCTGTTCATGGGAGTCAAATTTGATTTTACCAGACTGACGGCAGGACTTTTTCATGGAGGTTTGCGAAGCATGCGCCAGCCGATCGAGACCAACAGGAACGCCAGCGCCAATTTCAACGTCTGCCAGCACCAATCATCGAACAACTTTTGGTCGAAGATATAGTGCGGGGCAATCATGCAAGGAACTCCTTGAGCTGATCGAGGTCTTTTACCACGTCATCCGCAAAGCCGAGCTGCACGGCCTCGGGGGCGCGGAACATCTGGCCTTGCATGGCATCATCCGGGATTTCGCCCAGATTGGCGCGCATGTGGTTATAGAATTCCTGAGCCAAATCCATCACTTCATCTTGGATCAGGGCTTCCTGTTCGGGTGTGAGGGACGTGCCGGGCACGCCCATGCCCTTGTATTTTCCGCTGGAAAACACCTTAATCTTGATTCCGCGGCCCTCGGCGATTTTGGAGGTGTCCATGTAGGCGCAATACACGCCGATGCTGCCGGCTGAGGCGGATGGCGAAAGAAACCGGCCGCTGCATGCCGCGGCCAGAAACATGCCCGCGCTGGCCACCATGCCGCCGGCCGGCACGAAACAGTAAACCGGCTTGGCGCTGTCCTCGATGGCGGCGGCGCATTCCAGCAAACCGCCCCACATGCCGCCGGGGGTGTCCATCACCAGCAGGATGTTTTCCACCTTGGCGTTGCCGTTGGCGGCCTCGATATCCTCCATGATGTCCGCGTAATCGGTGGCGCCCGCTCCCTTTTCGAAGGCGTCAAGACCGATGCCCAGCGGACCCTTGACGGGAATCATGGCCAGCGAACCGTCCATGGTCATTTGCTCCAGCTCCACATTGTTTCCGCAAAAATCCTTGCCCTCGCGGGCCGCCTGGAAATCTTCCCGGTCCAGGGTGCGATGCTGCTCCAGCATGGTGAGGATGCTTTCCACCGTTTCCGGACGCATGAGCAGCGGCGTGCGCGTTAGAATTTCAAGCAATTTTGGGAGTCTCATAATGCAAATGGGGCTGGGGCTTCGGCGGCGCCGGCGGGAAAGCGTGCAAGGCGCGGTCGGTGACCGCTTCGCGCGAAATGATGCCGGCGCGGACCAAGGTCGCGGTATGCGCCGCCACCGGGGTTTCGGCGAATGCGCCCATGGATCCGCGCGGCGGGTGGGGTTTGGAAATGGCTTCGCTCATATCAGGCTGGTAATCCTTTCTTATCCTCGCCCGGCGCGGCGGTATCGGCGTCCGGGTTTTGTTTCTTCTCGGGCGGCAACTGCAAGGGATTCGGACTGCGCTGGTCGAGCCGCTCCAGCCAGCCGGCGGCGTCCAGAAAGGGATGTTTCTTTGCCAGCGCCTCGGCGGAGGTGGCCACGCTGTCCTCTTCCTCCACGCGAATTTCCAGATAGTGTTCATCGCCGCCGCCGTTTTTGCCGATGATGTGGGACCGCGTGGTGAGCCCCATTTTCAAATCGTCACGGTCCGCCTGGCGGTCGTTCGCTTCGTCCGTGGTGAATTCCGCCGGCCACAGGATGTGGAAGCGGTACGGGTCCATCGCGGCGTTGTTTTGGGGCACCAAGCCGTGCGTCATGTCCCAATTGATGCGCCGGGTCACCATCCAAGTGATGGTGCGGCCCACGGACCGTTGCCGGGCCTTGACGATGGCCTTGACCTGCTGGCCCACGGCGCGGATGAAGGCGCGGCCCATCTCCTTGCCGTAAAACAGATCGTAGGGCCAGTGTTTTGCCAGATAACCGCGCTCCACCCGCTCCACGAACTCCTCTTCGTTCATGGATGGCCGCTCGAATTTCACTGCCTCCAGCCCTTCCTCATTATCCGTGGACAATTCCACCAGGCCGGCACCGATGAATTGCATTTGCGCCTCGCGCCGGCGCCGTCCTCCGGGCTGGCCGCCTTGATCCATGGGGCCTTGATAGGGCGGTTCGGCCAAAGTCTCTTGAATGCCGCTGCCAATGGATTTGCCGTCCTTGGATTTGCGCGTCACGCTCAAGGCCGCGCTCAAAATCATCGCTTGCTTGATGTAATAATCGAAGTCCTGCACGTTGACGATGGACATAATCGCCGTGGACAATTGCGGGATGAAGCCGATTTGATCGCTCCATTTGCTCTCGAAATTCAGGTGCACTTGCGCCGCCGGGATGTCTTTGTACGCCATCTTGCCATCGTCATCAAAGCCCAGCACGCGCACGCCCAGCCGCACCATGTTGCGGTCCACGATGATGCCGTCAATGATCCGCGCGCCGTTGAACTGGCTTTTCGGGTCGCTGATGACCATGTAACCAAACATCAGGCCGCCATAGCTGGCCCAGCCGCCCCATGCCAGCCCCCACATGCCGTAATCGTTCCAGCCCTTGCCCAGCGGGCTCACCATGCCCGTGGCCGTGTCCTGCAGGCCCCAGCCGTTGCCAATGCTGGTGGAGGGAATCACACGCACGCGGCCGGTCTCTTCATCGAAAACACAGCCGTAACCGCCGTCGCAATCCAAGGCTACGCTCAATTCCGTGGCCATGGTCCAGAAATCATGCTCCGGGCCCAGAATGTTGGGGTTGTGGTAAAACTGATGGTTGATCTCATCTTCCACCGAGCCGGCAAAGACTTTATCGGACGATTTGCTTTTGATATGGCAGGCCCCACCGAAACAGAAATTGCCCTTGAACTCCAGCGCGGCCTCGATATTGGGAATGCCGCTGCGAATGACGCGCGAATAATTGGTGAGTTCCCAGCGTTGCCAGCTTGTGATGTTCTGGAAGGTGTGCGGGCGGAGCAAGGGCCGGGGACGCGACTTGGCCGGGTCGTTTGCCGGCGTGTCATACAAGCCGATGAACGGCGCTGGATAGCGGTTCCGCGCTGGTGCGCCGTACTGATCTAAAATTGGCATATCAAATCAGTGAAAAATGGGACTGGTCTGAATTTGGCGCTGGTTGCCCTCCAGCGCGGCGCGGATTTCTCCGTTCGGATCCACTTCGGCAAGATGCGGATCGTTCAAAAGGGAGATTTCCAGCTTGCGCATTTTTTCCTCCGCGCTGGGCTGCGTGGGGTCAAATTGGGTTTCCACGCCGCGCCCGGTGGACACGCGGGTCACCACGCCAGCGGCAAAGGCTTCCTGCATGCCGCGGTAAAGCTCCATCTTTTCAACGATGCTCCAGCCAATGAAATTATCACGTTCAGCCATGCTACCGAACGGGGCCAGTCAAGCGGGAAGCTTTCGCCGGGCCGTCAACGCCTGGATGGCTAGGATGTGCTTGCACACGATGCCCCGCACCATGAATTGTTCGCAACCGCACGCCGGGCGCCCCGGCTCGCCCGCCTCCGAATAATCCAAGTCCACGATAAAAGCATAATCCTTCCGGCTTTCGGATTGGACAATCCAGCGGGTCGGCTCGCCCGGTATGGGTTCAATCGTCATGGACTTCGATCTTCACCAGAACGCCCTCCGCTCCGCGCGTTTCCTGCTGGCCATATTCCCAGCGCAAACGTGGATCGCCGTCATCCATGCCTATACGGGCGGCGATGGCGTCACGCAAATGTTTGCAGGCTCCAACAAAGTTGTCGTCATCCAACGCGCGCCGCCGGAAGCCAACCAGGCTGACAACCACTTTTCCCGCGCGGTGCGTTTGGCGGCCATCCGCTGGCGCAACGGGATGCTGTCGGTTTGGTTTCGGCTGGGCGGACGATACGACACCCATAAGATGTGGATTGAGCCGTTTGAAAGATTCGCTGGCATTGGAGAAATTTGGGTTCATTTTGGGGATCTCCGGCGGCGAGTCGGCTCGTAAAGCAATCCGAGTGCCTTGAGCGATGCAAACTTTCCTCCAAATCCAATCACCACATGGTCCATGAGTTCGATCCCCAAAACCTGGCCGGCGCGGACCATGGCCCGCGTTCCGCGCACGTCCTCCGGGCTCGGTTCCGGGTCTCCGCTGGGGTGATTGTGGGCAATGACCACCGAATGCGCCGCCTGCATGATGGCCAGCCGAAAAATATCGCGCGAAGCCAGCAACACGGAATTCAGCGTGCCCATGCCAATCAGTTCATGGCCAATGAGGCGGCACCGCACATTCAACAGGAATACCACCAGATGCTCCCTGGTGCCATCAATGTTCGGTTGGATGTGAGTCCTCCAGTATGCCGCGATTTTCTCCGGCGCATCCACCATTTCCGGCTCGGTGGCGCATTCCCGCAAGGTGATGATTCGGAATTCTTTCATGTCAGTTCATTTCCGATAACTGCGAAACGGTGCCACTTTCGAGGTTTCGTAAATATATAGCGCGTCTCCTGCCCGTGGCAGCGAGCGCATGATTCTGATGGTTCGTTGTCTATCTGTGTGTTTCATAAATTATTTTTTATCCGCTTCCTGCCCCATCCCGTCGCCGACTGCAGTTTCGCCGCGCACAAGTCCTTTCATCATCTTCAACACGATGCCCATGCAATGGTCATCGGGATAATGCTGCTGTTTGTGGAGTTCGATAAACTTGGGTTTGCCCTTGGCGTCCTCGCCCAAAGCAAAGCCGTTCATTTGGTTTTCGTAGGTGAAATCGCCTTTTTCCTTGGCGGCCGTCTTGGCGTCCACAGCATCCGCCGGTAGCGCCACAAATTTGGGCTGGCCGGGCGCGCCCATGCGCAGCTTGTAAAGGATGGATTTCACCGCGAAATTGCTCCAGCGCGTTACCTGGACGGCAATCTTCGTCCATGTCTTGCCATCCGGCTCCAGCGTGTCCACCATGTATGTCTTGGGTCGCCAGTATGAGCGCCACACGCCATCATCCCAACGCTCGCCCCGGCCATCGTCGCCAACCATAATCTTCCATGTCGCCCAAACTTCCCTGCCGCTGCCATCCAGCGCGGTTTCCTTCGTGCGATAGTGCGCGGCCTTTTCCTTTACTATGTCGAACCAGTTGCCGCCGTCAATCGCCACGTTGCGCGTGGGAATTTTCAGCTTGTTTTTCAGGCCCCCCTTGATGATGCGTTCCCCTTTATCCGTCACCGTCACCGTGCCGAACAATTCTTCCCATGAAGTCACCCAGCCGCGATACAAACCGAATGTGCCCCCGGCCTTGTCGTGTGCCTCGGCAATCACCCAAAAATTGCCCGTCAAATCCTTTCCTTGCCGCAACGATTCCACCAAGTCCTTTTGGCAATCCACCTGGAGCGAGCGAAATGATTCGTTCGGAATATGGCCGTCCTTATCGGTGTGCACCGTGTCCACGATGACCGCCACGCGCGTTTGGGTGAGCTTCGGCGAATAGAACACGGCCCGTTCGGACATGTACCAGTCTTGCAATGGGATTTCATTGCCGCTGGCCTGTGCCTCCTTGGCCTTCAAATAGGAAAGTGCGCCGGACTCGAAACTGTTTTTGATATTCGCCTCGCGCGGCAGAATGAAACAAACCTGTCTCGGCGTGCGCCTGGGCAGGCCGGGCCGCGCCGGCGGCAAGGTGTAATCTTGATCGTAGCTGTCGGAAATCTTCATCCGCAGTTCCGGCGTGTCGTCAATCAGGGTTCCACAGTGGTAACATTCCCACTTCGCCAACCGCGCCCGTTGCTCAAGTGAAAGGATCGTCCCGTTGCCATCATCTGCCGGCGGAATCTTCATGCCGGCGCTGGTGCCCGGCTGGGGGGGTTGCCAGAGTTCCAATTGGGCCCCGGCAATTTGCCGGGGTTTAATCGGCACGAAGTCCACCGGGCGCGGCGTCTCGTATTCGTGCGGGCATTCCCACGTCTGCCTGCCCCCGCAAAACGGGCAAGCCCATGTGAGAGGCACCTGATGCGCCCCGCTCGCTTCGCGGGCGAAATCCTCCCCTGCCGGGCCGGCTTGGGATTCGATGAAGATTTTGCAATTGTCCTCGAAACGATCCGCCCGCCGAATGGCCTTTTTCAGCAAGCCATCGGACTTATGCTGCCACGCTTCGGAAATCCAGATGAACCGCCAAGACAGTGACGAAACATTGCCGTCGTTCAAACCGCCAATCCGCAGCAACCGGCTGCCGGCGAATTTGATTTCCGTGTTTTTGATCTGGTGCCGCCCTTGGCCATCCTCTTGGATCACTTCGGAAATCATCGCCGAAATTGTGGGATGCTGTTTCACTGTGTCCATGCAGCGCGTGCTGGCGTAGAGTTTGGCCTTGGGATCGTCCTCGAACAGACATAGGATGGAATCGCTTTCGTGTTCCACTAAATATGGAATCCAGATGTCACCGCAAATGGAACCAAATGTTTGCGTGGCCTTGTCCATGAACACGATGCGCACGCCGGGATCGTTCAACGCCTTCAACGGTCCCCGGCAATGATTGGCTGTGCGGATGTCAAAAAAGCCGTCTTGTTCCGGCGGCATGGACTTATAGCCAGCGCCAACCAGCCGGAACCGCCGCGCATTTTCCCAAATCTCACCCTTGAACTTGGGAGAAAACGCCTTCAAGTAGGGCAGCGCGTCCCGCCTGCCCTGGGTTGGCAATGTTTCAACCGTTTCCATTTGTTGCAAAATTCGTTGCAAATCGTGCTGAAAACAAATCCTGATTTTGTTCCAACGCTTCCCACGTCCTAGGAGAAATCCAAAGAACCTCCGTCCGTTGTAAGGCTCCGTCCGCCAACGGCCCGGTTTTCTCGACCCGATGCCATTTGGCAAGGAGCTTCTGATAAATTGGATTTGGATAACCACTCAATACCACGAAACCCCGAATCTTTTTTGCGGCCGCAATGAGCTGGCGATGATCAGCATCGGTCATTTCGTGGCGATAGCCGCGCCCGGCATCTACCCGTTTCCGCGATGAATGGACATAAGGAGGATCAAGATAGAAAAGTACGTCCGGTCCATCGTATTTTTCCAGCAATTCAATTGCAGGCCTGCATTCTATAACGATACCTTGGAGCCTGATGATGATTTGCCTAAAGGCATCGGGTAAATGCATCCAGTCATGCGCCGGCGTAGTTCCCGAACGATTTGAATTTGACCGAAATCCAGTCCGGTGCGTAGAATGCACACCATCAGACCCAAAGCCCATGTAAGAGCGAATGATTGTGCGGCGGCAAGCCTCGATTGGGTCTGTCGTTGGATGATATGCCTCATTGAATTCCGCCCGAGCAAATGGAGTCATTTCCAGTTTTCGCGCCAGCGTTTCGCCGTCATCACGTGCTATTTGAAAGAGCTGGACAATTTCGTTGTCGAGATCGTTGTAAATCTCCGCATAACTGCGCTCCTTGCGCAAGAGGATGGAAGCCGCTCCCCCAAATGGCTCAACGTAAATCCGGTGTTTGGGAAAATGAGAAATAATCCAAGGCGCAAGCTTCCACTTTCCGCCGTGATACCTCAATAATGGCCGCTCCGGCTTATCTGTGTTCATCTGTGTTCATCTGTGGTTGAGATTTTGCGGCGCCGGCACTTCCGCCTCCGCCTCTTGAATGCACGCCTCCAGGTGGGCATGATGTTTCAACAGCAATTCCGGGTTGATCTTCCGCGCGGCGTTGACGCACACCACGGAGATTTCGTCCGGGACATTGGCCGCGCGCAAGGCTTCCGTCAGCATGTCGTAAGCGCGGCGGTCGAACAGTTCCCAAAGATTGTCCCGGCCAATCCTCCCCAGCCCGGCCAGAATCCGATTATGTTCGGCCTTTTCCAGATACAGGCCGCGCTCAACGCCGCGCATGATTCGCTCATGGTCAAGGCGCTCCATTTCGGACGTGGCGCGCTCGGTTTCGAGCCGCTTGAACAAATCCGGCGTGGTTGTGTCACGGGGATCGTGGAACTTGTGCGCGCGGAACCAATCCGCGCTTTTCAGCTTGTTGAACCGGCCCGCCGCGTCTGGCACCGGGAAGTTTGGCACATTGGCTTCGAGCCGCTCGCCCCGCAACCAGTCCGAAATATCCATTTTGCTGACGGGCACCTGGAAATGATGCGCCAGCCAATTGGCGATGGCCGTCTGATTCTTCGCCAGCGGTTCATCATCTACGTCCATCGGCGGCGAGGCAGCGCCAATGGGGCCAGGCTTCGCCTGGTTCAACAGCTTCAAATCCGCCGCACTGAATTTGTCGGTTTCCTCAATGGCCTTGGCGCGCTTTCCGATGGCAACGAATTCATCCAAGTGCGCATCAATGAAGGCGCTCAATTCGTCCACGGCGTAGCCGTTGCGCTGCTTTTTTGGAAAGTCCTGGAACGTGCGCCAATATTTCAGCTTCTTACGGTTCTCGCCGCTGGGCGCAAGCCCCAACGCCACCAGAATGGTATCTGGCGTCCGGGCGAAGCGTTTGACGGGTTTTTTGCTCATGGGGGTCAAGGCTCCGCCTTGTTGGCAATCTCCAGCAAAACGTCCGCATGGCACGGCTCCCCGATCGGGCACCAGCAAGCCAGATTCTTTCCGCGCAACTCGGCGCGGATTGCTTTCCGGGTGAACGGTTCAATTCCGATGATGCTTTTGAATCGGTTCACCGCCGCTTCGCGCGTGAAACAAACGCCGTGGATTGCGTCCATGAGGTCCGTTGGGTCGCCAGTCGGCGTGTTCACGCGATATGGGTTTCCCCACTTCCGGCCCGGCCCGCGCGCCACTACAACGGTATTGGGCGGCAGCCGGAAATCCTTCTTACGCGATAACTGGATTCGTTTTGGTGTCATGGGATTTCTGTTTAAGTTCCTCGATTCGTTTCTGGATTTCAGCCTTAGCGTTCAACGTGCGGAAGTCCGGAGCGGAAAACTGTTTGGCAATTCCTAACAGTTCGGCCTTGCGCGGGCAGTTGATCTGCCGGCGATATTTCTTGAACAGCCGCCAGACCTGGGGCCGTTCCTTTTCGGAAAGGGCATCAGGCGAAAGCTGGTTGCGGAACCGCTTGTCCCATGACGCGGGGCACATGCGGACGCCCTGCAAGGCCGTCACGGCAAGCCGCTCGTCATCCGTTGTGGCTGTGCGCGGTGTCATACAAAAGGGATTGGGGTTGTGTCTTTGCGGAGATAAAGCGGATGCTTCGGCGAACCGTCGCTGTTCAATCCAAGGTGATGAAGCCTTCCTTTGAACAATTCTTGGACTTTTTTCCCGCGCTCAATAGCGCAAGAAAAGGCTCCCCATGCCGCGACGATCAAACCGGCGTTCCTGCCAACTTCCTCCAAATATCTATCGTTCTCACCAATTGGATCGGCGGAAGCCATCATTTCTTGCGGGTAGGCAGAGCAAAACCCGAAAAGGTTTGTCATGCACATTTGAGTGAATCCCCAGCGCGAAGCGAAGTCTATGCACCGCCGGATTGTTGGATCATTCTGAACTTCATTGGCCGTGCTCGGATTTAGGCCGATGAACTGAACATAAGGCCCGCTCCATTTCCTTTCATCGAATGAAAATGTCACCGGCACTTTGCGCCAAAGCGTGTACCTGTATTTCCGGCAAGGGCTGAAAATCGTTTCCATGTTCATGGCATATCCTTTCCGCAGTCGTCACATTTGAGGCTGTCCGGCTGCTGGCCGCTCAAACCACAATGCGGGCAGCTTTTCCCGCCTGTGGCCGCCGGCTCTGCCGGCTCCGCTTCACCGTTGGCGTTCGTGTTGAAAATTCCCAGCATCCCGCGCATGGGCTTGAACGGAACGGGCATTGGTTTATCCATCACGAATCCGAACGGCCCCGTAAAGAACCGGGACGGATGCCGGCTCACACAATCCGACAGGAACACGCTGCCGATGATGCCGCCGCGCGCCAGCTTTTCCAGCGGCGGGATCAGGGACGCCAGTGTGGGATTGAAGCCGCGCACAAATTCGACTGCCTCGTCATATTTGGCCTGGGTGCAATTCTTCGCGGCGTGGATCTGAATCCAACCGCGATATTTCGTTTCCCATGGACGGTTTTCCACGGGCTTGCGCCATTGTGCCGGCGCTTCAATGAGAAGCCACGCCCAAGGCTGTCTGACAGTGATTGCTTTCATAGCGGTTTGAAAACGGCGTCCAAGATTTGTTCCCGGCGCGGATTGGGAAACTGTTTCAGGCTCCAGAGCGCATCCGGGATGCGGCCTTGTTCTCCGGACTTGAACGCGCAATCCTGTTTGACATAGGTCGGAATCAGCGCGGCCTTTGCCTGGCTTACCACGGATTCAATGGCGGCAACGCCGCAATCGCGCCGCTTTTTCCCTGACTCGCCGCCAACGATGATCCAATTGACCGGCGGCCCGCTCCTGGCAAGTCCCGGAATGAGACTCACATTTTCCAGCAACGGTTCCATGCTCAAGAAACGAATCGCGGCTGGAATCGTTCCCAGCAAGGGGATGCGGAGATTCGCCATTTCTTGATTTTCGACACTCACACCCAGCCAGAGGTTTGAATGCGCCCGTCCCTCAAAGCGCCATTCATAAAGCCAGCGAGCGAAGGCCGGCTCATGCGGCCAATTAGTCAGGTGATTATAAGCCTCGCGCGTGCGCCCTTCCCAGCGTTCGGGCCGCTTTGTCAACAGAATGACGTCCACGTTTGGCGCAAGGTGGATTTCGTTCAACAGTTCCGTAAATGTGTCCAGCTTCCATTTCCGGTCAAGCCAGTCGGAATTCGAGTCCGCGAAAAACCGGATGCGGCGGAGCGTGCCCGTGCATTCGTTGTCCGCCAAGGTGTTTTGGATCAAGGCAGAGAGTCCGGTTCCAGTTCGTTGCCTTGGGATCAAACCGCACGGTTTGCCCACGCGCGCGAAAGGTTGCGTCTGATGGCACTTGTCACAAATGCAGAGTTTATTCAACCGGCGGAGCTTGGCGGAGAAATCAGCGACGGGCACGCGCACGCCCTTGGGTCCCCACGTCTCGCGGCCCATGCCGCGCATGACGCGGGCGATGGTGCCGCATTCGGCGTAACAGTTTTTGCAGCCGGGCGACACCTTGTCGCAACCGATGACTTTGTTTCCGGTGTCATCGCACCAGCCGATTGAGTTTTCGATTTTCATTTGGCGCTCGTTTGGTCGGCTGCGTCGATTGCCTTGCCAATTGAGCGCAACGCAGCGGTTTGCAAAACCTGCTGTTCGTTGGACTTCCGCCAGTATTCACGAACGCATTTATTGGTTTCCTTCATATCTTCGCGGGCCGCTTTGGTGCCGCCGGCAGCCTGGGCGATGATACAGATGAAAAGAATGCAGATTAGAAGGGTGCCGGCAGCGAATCCGGCGCAGAATATAAGTATGGTCATATTTTTGGTTGGTTGTTTTTTGTATCTAAAATTGGCGTTTGTCGCCGGTCACCGGCTTCGTGAAATTCGTGTCAAAACGGTTTTGCCTTTCGCGCCTCTTTCACCTTTCCGATGATGGATTCCATCGGTGCGATGGTTTCCAGAAATTCGTCCATGGCGTCCGGGTCCCAATCTTCCACCGGCTTTTCCTTTTCCAAATCCTCAAAGGTCAGTTCAAACTTGCGCGCGGCCGTGGTAACGGTGCAAAACAGATTCCGCTCAATCAGGCTTTGGCCTTCGTGGTGTGCTTTATCCACCAAACCGAGTATTCGCAGTGACATCTGCAATTCCTGTTTCACCGCGCCCAATTCATCGGCGGTTTTGATTGGAGCCGGCAGCCGGTTGGCGATGTGGACGCACGCCTGCACTTCCTTCAAGCCGATGCCGGATTTGAGCAATGGCAGGATTTCCTTGCGGCAAAACTCCAGCCCTTCCAGGTTGAACAGAAGCTGGTTGCGCCCGGACGCCTGATTGAATTTCTCGCCGGCGGCGCGGAGCAAGTTCACGGTATCAATCTGCGCCGTCACCATTTTGTTGCGCGCTCGGATGAACAGCTTTTCTCCGGCCTTCACGGCGGCGGAGCGTGCCTTGCGCGCCATCTTGCCCGCGCGTTCGGTATAGGTCGCCCCGGTGTCAATTGGTGGAAGTTGTTTCATACGGTTACAAGATTGGGTTGGCTGGTTGGCATGGGGCGCGCGAAATACTTTTTCCGCTCTCCAGCCTGCCATGCTGATAGTTCGGGCGAATTTGCTGCTACCAAGGCGCACGCTATTGGCGGGCAAACCGAGTTTCCGCACATTCTGATTTGCTGCGTCTTGGTCAAATTGACAACCTTGATTTCGCCTGTCTTGGGATGCACCAGCCAAGCGCGGTCAATCACGTATTCATCCGAGAAACCTTGCGCGCGGAATAGTTCGCGGGATTCGAGCATTCGCATGGCCAAATTCCAAATGACGAAACCGCAGACCGTGGCAAATTCCCCCTCGAATTGAACGCCGTGCTCGCGCAAGAATTGAGCCACGCGCCGCGCCCCGGCGATTTGGTGTGGGAGCAATGAACTTGCGGCATCGGCTTCCGTCAGACCGAAACGCGGCTTGGCTGTGACCGTCCGTAGCGGCTCGTCAAGCGCTTGTCCCTCGGCTTCGCTGCCGTAATACAGATTCAGCCCGCCAAGTTTGGCCGTAACGATCTGCTGTTGGGAACCTGTGCCGCTGATTGTACTGGCCGGTTCATCCGCGCCGTGGCCGGGATTGGTATTGAAACCGCCGTTGTGCTGGGCGAGATAGGCAGTAGTCAGGCCAAAGCGGTTTGATGCGTCTTGCGTCGGAAGCTGTTTTTCAAGGGAGTGGTTTCGATTGTCCCCGTCGTGTGCGCCTTTGTGGCTGCTATGGAATTGCGTAAGACTTGCCGCAACCAATCCATGATGCTGGCCGCCAGCGCTGACGGTATGCGCGGGTTCGTTCATATCTGGCGCTTTGCCGTGCGTTTCTGGATTGCCACGGAATTTCACCAGGTTTGCCGCTGCGAGACCGAAATGACCGCCCTTCACTTGGGCGCATAGCGTCCGCATTGGTTCATCTGCCGGCATGACGCGCTCATTTGAGGCATTGGATTCTTCCTCGATGAATGGTGCCAGTGAAGCATCAACGAATGCCTTTTCGCCGCGCTGCGCGCCGGTTATCACCTTGGTGGGTTCATCTACGGATTCGACTCGGGTGTCGCCGCCCTGATGGGTGAGGCTGACAATGAACGGACGCGCGGCCTTCAAGACATAGCGGTCAACGCCCTTGGCGATGCGCCGCAAGGTGGCATTGGCCAGCGGGCGCTTGCACTTTGCGAGCCGCGCTTCCTGTTTGGTAAGAAAAATGGAATTGCAGGGAATGGACCAATCAATGCATTCGGCGATTGTCCGCCACGGTTTCAATTTCAATGATTTTGCCAGTTCCGGCGCTGCGTGCGTTGGCGCTGGCCAGACAATCGGCATTCCATCACACCGGGCGATTAGAAACAGCCGTTTGCGGATGGTCGGAACGCCATAATTGCACGCGCGCAACTCCCGCCTTTCGACGTGATAGCCGAAACCGCGCACAAGCTGTTCGCGTGTGATGCTGTTGTCGCCCTTTTCATCCTTCAACACTGCCAGCATTTCCTCAATGTCTGGATGATCGGCTGGAATTCCATTTCCCAGCACATCAATGAACGCCTGGAATGTGCGGCCTTTGTGCTTTGGATCGGCCTTTCCATTCGGAAGCAATGGCCCCCATGTCTGGATTTCTTCGACGTTCTCCATGTAAATGACGCGCGTGCGAATGTCAGCCCACCGGAAGATGACAAAGGCGAGTCCCCGAATTTTTTTGCTCAACGGTTTTCCGCCCTTGGCCTTGCTGAAATGGCGGCAGTCGGGAGAAAACCAACCCATGCCAACCCGGCGGCCTTCGGTCAAGTGGCGCGGGTTCACGTCAAAAATATCTTCGCAATGGTGAATCGTTTGCGGATGGTTTATGCGGTGCATACCCAGCGCGTTTTCGTCGTGATTCATGGCGTGGTCAACGTGCCTGCCCAGCGCCAGTTCAATTCCGGTAGAGGCACCGCCGCCGCCGGCGAAACCGTCAACGCACAATTCGTCCATCACGTCCAAAATGAATTGATCTCGAACCATATTATTTGGTGATTTGTTTAATCCGCGCTTCGCTCATGTTCGCGCGGGCCGCGTCTCCCCGCTGGCCTTCGCGGCGGGCAAGGTCCATCAGCTTCTGGAAGTTCATGGCGCACTTGTTCACCGTCTGTTTGTCGAAATGACAGATGCGCGCCAATTCCGCCACGGTCGGTTCCCGCATCCCCACGGCGGCGGTTTTGAAACCCAACTCCAGTGCCATCGCCCGTGTGGACATGCGAACTTCGTCAGCGGTTTTCTGATTCGATTGGTATTCAATCAAATAGCGCCATGCCTTTGCATTCAGCGAATTGAGCCGCCGAAGCTGGTCGCCATCGGCTTCACAAGCCGGGCCGGCGTTGTGGCTGTCTGCAAAGACTTCGAGCACGTCCGCAATCATCTCCATGCACACGGCGCGCGGCATGTTGTAGCGGGCCGCCAAGCGGTTTAACGCTTCCTCGCCGGATTCCTCCGCCGCTTCGTGGCCGGGATCGGCATAAGCCGTTTCGTTCGTGTGAATTTCTTTCATACTGATTTGGCCTTTTCGTGGCCGGCGGAAATGGCCTTGAGATAACAGGCATTCATCCAACCGCCTACATTGCGGATACTTCGGCGCTGCAACTGCGCCTGGCGGATGACGGAATTGACCAGCGCGGCGTCCTCGACTTCGATTCTCTGCCGCCAGTGTGCCGCGTTTTCGAGCGACAAATGCGGCACCAGCCGCATGATGTCCGTCATCATTTCGGCGGACGTGCGGCGGCTCAATTCGCCAACTTCGTGCCCGGTCCCCTTTTGCTCATGGACATGCCCATGTAATTCTTTTAAGTCCGAAGACACTACATGCTCATGAACATGAGCCAACCGAGCCGGCGTGGCCGGTTTCGGGGCATGTTCTGGCATGAGTTCGGGCATGGCATGAGGGGCATGAAAGGCATGAGTGACGCATGGATTGTCCGGTTTCGGCGGCGGCGCTGGTGGCGGTTTCGGACGCGGAAAATCAATGGCCGGCGGCGGTGCGATTTCGCACGCGGCCCGTGTTAAAACACGCGCCAGCCGTGAATTTTCAGACAAAACAGTGTCCAGCGGCCTTTCATTGGTGAATAACTCGGTTTGCTGGCCGAATTCGTTCAACATCTTCCAAATGACATCCGCGCGCACGCGGATGACGGCCTGGTAAGGATCGAACAGAACCGCGCCGCACCGGTGCAAGCTGGCCACGGCGGAATTCATCTTGGCTGGTCGGTCGAACACGCCAACCAGCAAGGATGTCTGCACGATCTCCCCGGCGGGCGCGATGGCCAGCGCCGCAACCAGCAATTTCAATTCGTGCTTGTCGAGGTTCATCGGCTAAACGCATGTGTGCCGGTGTGCCCCTTGGGAAGCATACAACGCCGGTTCGTAACCGTATTACTGCCGGGCAGGGTGGCGTAGTAGTCGCAAACCGTGGCGAGTTGTAGGCGGTCTATCTCGGCGGCAATCAGCGCGCCGGCCTTGGTCAAAGTGCGAATGGGATCGTCGCTCAACTTCCACGCCGGCGCGTCCCACGGCCATTGGGCAGGCGGTTCAATATCCCGCATGGTCGTTTTACTGAAACGCACCTGGGCGGATGCTGCCATGGCGTAGCAGGAACCGGCGCATGACAATTCGCCTTGCCTCTGCGTGGCATCATGTTCGGCTGTCCAACCCTCCTTGGATTTTTGCCGGGCGCGTTCCTCTTTGATAAGTTCAATTCCAGTTTTCATAAATCAGTCTCTATTGGCCGGGTTGTAATAAAACGGTTTGGCGCGCTTCTTGGGGCTCTGGCCAGAGCGCCCCCGCGGGCGGCCGGGCGGCTTCGACTTGGCGGCCGGCGTGGGTGCTCGAAATCGCCGCCAAAACGCCTCAGTAGGCAATTCCGCCAGCGGATTAGGGTTTACGGGCGTCATTGGAGCGGCCTTTCATCTTTGAACAAATTGGGGAGGTCCGCTTGCGCGGCGATTTTCTCCACCAACAGCTTAAATTTGGGCTCGGTATCCATCCGGTTTTGCACCGACTTCGTTCCGTGCCGAATCGCGCCGCAATCCCGGTCAAGGTTCCGGGCAATGGAGCGCACTGAGAATCCCCGGCGCCTGGCAATATAGGCGGAAACTTGGCGCGCGGCGGTAACGTCCTCCGTTCTCAACCGGCTGAAGACGAGTGATTCATCCACATCCAGCGCCCCGCACACGCCCGCCACAATGGCTTTTATCTTGCCGTTGAATGCGGGTTTTTGATCCGACTCAATCATTTTCACCCTGACGCGGAGGACGGAAATCTGTCTGAGTTTTCGGATTCGCGCCTCCAGCCTGGCCACTTCGGCATCCAGCGTCGCGTCATCAATTTCAGAAAGTGATCTCATAAAATTCGTGTCAATTGGCGCAATTCGCGTCCCACGGTTTTTCCCTCTGTGTCTGCGCGCCTCTGCGGTAATTCTGCGTCTGCTTTGGCACGTTGAGTTCCCGCAATTCGAACATGTCTGTCCATTCGGGATGTGCTGCAATCATGTGCCGCACCGCGTAGGCGGTGAAGTGATCGTTCAGCCAGAAGCCCCGCTCCCGCTCCAGGCGAATTTCGCGCCGCGCCAGTTCCTTGCGAATGCCGTCAACGCGGTCCCGCAACGATTCCCACAAAAACCGCTGGCTCACCCCGCGCCCCGTCCTGCGGAACCGGCCGTAATAGCAAGCCGTGATCCGATACAGCCGCGCCATCACCTGGCCGCCGCCTGGTGTGGCCTTCCATGCCTCGAAACGCTGGGCAATCGTCGGCTCAAAAAGCTCTGTCTGAATCGTGGCCATTTAAATGGACGGGAATTCCCGGCGCAACTGTGCGTAGATGGACGGGTGACAAATGATCTGGTTGCCAACCCAAAACGCTTTCGGGATGTACTTGAAATTGCGTTCACGCTTTGACCACTTGGCGCGGACGCGGCGTTTCTTCGTGCGCGGAAACCTGAATTGCTTCCGCTCGCAAGCGTTGGCGCTGACAATGATTGGGAGTCCTGGAATCATCCTTTCAATTCTTCTGGCGTCCAAAACTTCTCTTCACACCGGGAGCAACATCCATGGCTCACTGCGTCTGGCCGCAGAAAGTGCAATGGCGCGCGGCGCATCGGATGTTTCCCCCACGCGCAATAAGTGTCCGTGGTGAGATACCACCATACTTTTCCCGCCAGTTGGCGCATTCGATTCATTTCGCATCCCTCCAAAGCTTGAAGTGGAGTTCGATCAATTTGAGCGCCGCGAGATATTCCAATCCATGCTCATTCCGGGCGTGTTTCTTTTTGACGGCAGCCTTGAATTCATCCGAGCTGCCAGAGAAACATCCGGTTTGCAGGTGAATGCCTTTATCCGTGTTCACCGCCATTAATTGGCGCTGATCGCTTCCGAGTGGCCCGATGAAGAAAAATGGGCGCTGGCCGATGATCTTATTACCTGCAAACGTGGACTTGTCGAAGCGCGAATTGTCGAAGCGCGAATTGTCGAAGCTCGACTTGTCGAAGCTCGACTTGTAGAAGCTCGACTTGTAGAAGCTCGAATTGTAGAAGCTCGAATTGTCGAAGCTCGACTTGTAGAAGCTCGAATTGTCGAAGCTCGACTTGTCGAAGCTCGACTTGTCGAAGCGCGAATTGTCGAAGCGCGAATTGTCGAAGCTCGACTTGTCGAAGCTCGACTTGTAGAAGCTCGACTTGTAGAAGCTCGACTTGTCGAAGCTCGACTTGTAGAAGCTCGACTTGTAGAAGCTCGAATTGTCGAAGCTCGACTTGTCGAAGCGCGAATTGTCGAAGCGCGAATTGTCGAAGCGCGAATTGTCGAAGCGCGAATTGTCGAAGCGCGAATTGTCGAAGCGCGAATCTTTGCAATCCAATTTGATGCCGCTAAAGTCTTTCTCCGAAAGGTCGGCTTGATCGAATTTTTGTCCGGCCTTTACCGCAGCGCAAAATGCTACTTTCCAGTTTTCACCCTCTAAGGTGAACATCACTTTTTCAGTGATCCAATTTTTAATTTCAAATTTCATGGCATGTTTGTTTTTGGGTGCCGTCTCTCCGGCTGTCACGCCTGGAATTAGCGCCGCGTTCCGCTGATGCCATCCGCCCAGGCAACTAGGCTCGCCGGCTAAACCTCCGCCGGCGACTCGGGGATCGTTACGCATTCCCCAAGAGGGGAACGATGGAAGTGCCGGTGCCGATTTGTTGCACCAGTTGCAGTATGCTGGTGCGGATCACTTGCGGACGGTTGATCATCTCGTAGCTCAGGCTCAAGCCCCGGTCCGGCGTGCGCGTTTTCAGCCTCGCCGGGATTTCGAACACGGTCCCGCCTTGGAACATGGCCGCGCCGGCGCAAATCTGTGCCGGCACCTCCAGCGCTCCGGAGGCATCCCCCAACGCCGCCTTCACTTCCACCTCTTCGGCGTAATTGACGGAATACGCGCCCGTCTGCGGATTCCACACCCGCTCCCATCGGGCATTCTTATGCCCGTGCAATTGCTTCACCAAATCCAGCAGTTCCGCGCCGGCCGGGAATTGGTTGTCCGTGCCAGCGGTAAACAGCGCCAGATTGTCCTCGATGAACGTGGCAAATTCGATCTGGGTGAATACCTTCCGGTCCGCGCCGGCAAACGCTTTCCATTCCGGAGTCTCAATGGCATCGAAAACCGCCTTGTGACTGCAGAATGCCGGCGTCAGTTCCGGGGCCGCGGCGTGATAATCCAGCATGGCTGTGAACGTCACGTTGGTTTCCGTCATATTGGCGAAAATCAGCGTCGCCGCCGTCTTGAAACGATTCACGTAGTCAATGAAGCTGCCTGCCTCCAGGAGCCGCACCGAGCGTTCGATCCGCGTCGGCGGATAGAACCTTTTCAAGCTTTCCAGCTTCTGATTTTCAGGGATGCACACCACGGGTTCGCCGCCGGCGGTCTGCATGATGTGTGGTGCCTTGGCGCCCAATGCCACCATGGCATTGAACGTATCAACGCTGGTGTTGGTTGTTTCCGACATATTATTCCTTGGTTATGGTTTCGTTGGTTAAAACGGATTGGTTCACGCTTGCTTGTGCCCCGCGGGCACCGGCACGGCATTGGATGCTTTTTCCGCCGGCACGGGCACCGGCACCGCCTTGGGTTTAGCCGGCAACGGCTGCAGCGGCAGACTCGCCTGGTTGGGATCCTCCCGCACCAGGTTGAAATCCGCGTCCGCGTAAAAGATGCTGCCGGGAATTTCGGTCTCCGGGATCTTGGCGCTAATCTTCGGCAGGAAAACCAGCGTGCTGGCGTCGCCCTTGGAGGCTGGCGCAATGCGCATGGTAAGCGTCACGCTGCCGCCCTTGTTCGTGAGCTGCACGGCCGCGGTGACCTGTTTCAAGGCCGTGGACAGATCCGTGATGGCCCGGCCCTGTTTATGGGCGGCGATGATGTTTAGAAACGCCCTATCAACGGATGGAGACGCTTCGGTTGTGGAGTCGAGTTTTTTCATGTTTTTGTTTTGTGTTGTTTACCGCAAATCGTGGTGGTCAAGCTGAGACAGCTTGCTCAATCTTCTTCAACGGGAACACGCGGCCCGGCAGCGGCCGGATGTCGTGTTGCTGGCAAAACTTGTAAAACGCCTTTTTCTTGGCGGTCTCAGTACGACCGTCATTCAAGCCCAGGATTTCATGCGCCTGGGCCTCATTCACCGCCAGATGACCGGGCACGAAATACACCGGAATAACCGCGTTTGGCTGGCTAGTGGGCATAATGAGAAAGGAAAATCGCGCCGGAAATCAGCAAACAGGCCGTCAGGCCTACACCCAGCAACAGGAGGGCCACCACGCCCATGCGGCTCCGCGCGTCCCGGCGGCAATCCGCCAGATAGCCCACGCGGACCAATTCAATTTGCGACGGCGACATCTGGGCCCGGAACTCGCCGCGCGCGTTACGAAGGCTGTTGGCTGGTTTGCTCATGGCGTAAAAGGGGCAGCCGATGCGGACGAAAACGCGCTCGGCAAACACACGCTCAGAAGGGCGCAACCGGCAACTTGGGGACTGGCCGGGAACCGATTGCGCAGGGCATCCGCTGCCCCAACCCTAATCCCGGCCAAAATGGTTGCAGGGGACGGGATTCGAACCCGCGTGGACCGGCTTATGAGACCGGCGCTGGAACCAGGCTCCAGTCCACCCTGCAATAAAAGGGGCGGTCCTTGCTGGATAATGGCCGCCCGCAAGGGCTGGCCGTCCGCAAGGACCTTTTTCAGCGCGGAACCGCCGCGCAACGGATTGGCAGCCCCTGCATGAATCGGGCTGGGCTGCATTTGGCAGCCAAAATTCGATTTGCCGGAAATCACTTTGCCACCTCCAGAGTGATTTCTTTCTCGTAAGTCGGCAAAATTCGGTTCAACGCCATCCGAACCACATCGGAAATATCAATGCCGTTGTTTTTTGCGACACGCTCCAGCCGGGTCATCATTTTTCGCGGAACCCGGCAACTGACACGCGGCTCTTTAATTTTGACCGGCTTCGGCTGGGAGACTGTTTCGGGGTTCATCGTTACCCGACGTTACCAAATGTCACCCTACGGTGTCAAGTGGGATTTTATCTTTTTCTTGACAATTGGAGCCAATGGGAGACAATGGCACCATGAAGAATACGGAACCAAGGATTTCTGTAAGGGTGGAGCCGGGATTAAAAAAGCGATTAGAAAAGGCTGCCGCTCATACTGGAATTGATGAGGCCACCATTACCCGCAATTGCATTGAAGCGTTTTGCTCGCACGTCGAAAAGACCGGGGCCATCACCTTTCCCATTGCCATTACCACCGCGGGAAGAAAGCCGGGCAATTTGGTATTCAACGAATCTGAGGTTTCAAAATATGAACCAATTCATCCCGCTAGTTCGACTTCCACTTCCGTGGACAATCCAGGCACAACGGGGGCTCTTGATGATGCGAAGAGGCAGGAGTTGCGGAAGAAATTGAATCCACGCGCGGCCGCTGCCGGTCTTGGATTCGGGCAATTACCCAAAGCCAATCGTCCCAAACCTCCTGTTGAGCCGCCGGAGGCAGCGCCAGAAAATCCGCCAGCATCTCATGACGAAGAATGCTCATGATTGGAACGACACCATGCGAAATGGCGTGGCCCAGTGCGCCAAGCCGGGCACCGAGAAGGGCCCTTCGAGCAACACCAAACCACGCCAATCCGGCGCGTTCGGTCCCGCTCTTTTCAAAATTCTCGGTTTTGGCTTGGCAGGGCCGCGCTAAATCAGACTCATTATCCTGAATTCACCAACAAAATGAAAACATTTCTTGTCGGAGTCGTTACCTTTCTTGTTGTTAACTCATTCAGTCAGACCAATATTCCGGTTATCGCTGTCAAGCAGTTTCGCGCCGCGGCCAGTTGTAAAGTCAATCTTGGCTTGGCGGAAAATCCACGAACGCACACCGGCATTGTTCTGGCCGTCTATTCGAACCGCTTTATGTTCGAAATTGATGAACCAACTCACCCTTCCGTGGATCGCATGGATATCATTGTCCAGAATTATCCCCACATGGAAGAACTGGCTGTAGATCAGAGAATCACGCTTCTCATGCAAAAGGTGGGCACCATTCAGGGTCTCAATGAAGATGGCACCCTGGCTGTTGGAGAGGTTCTGGAATTGTGGGACTTTTATGCTCCACCCATTCCCACGTCCGAGCAAATCGCTGCCGCTCAGGCCGCGCAAGACAAAACCAAGGCGGACTCCAAAGCCCGCGCTATCGCGCAAAAGAAATTGGGCGATGGCCGGGGCGAGCGTTATCGGGATGGGGACGGCGTTGAAAAAGATTTGACCAAGGCCCGCGACTGCCTGCAGAAAGCCTCCGCTGCCGGCTCGCCCACTGCCAAAGACGAGCTTTTCAAGCTTTCGGCGCCATGAATTTTTCTACATTATTTTCTACAGCAGTGGAGGTAAAACGAGTCTTTTCTGGTCTTGTGGAGTCCATTATGCTTGGAACTGCAACCGCATTTTACCTGCATATCTGTTGGTTATCCAATGATTGTGCCGGTTTGCCACACGGCGGGAAACAGTATCGAGCCTCCTTGGCTCCACCATTTTGAAACGGTGAAAAGGCCCTCGATTCCCCGGTGAATCAAGGGCCTTTTCATTTTTCTGTCCCTTTTTCCCAAACCGCCCTGCCCCCGCCCGGTTCCAGCCGCGTCGCCACCGTCACGGTTAAATGCGCAAACCGCCTGAAGTTCCGGTCCGATCCCGGTGTGGCGTCTCGGGGGCAGGTGCAGGGCCCTCCCGCTGGTGGAAAAAGAGCCGGACTTGCGTCCGGCTCTTTTGCTGATGAGGTTTATACGTCTTCATCCAGGCGCTCAGAAAAGCGGGGCAGTTATCTGGATCCAGAATTGAAGATGAATGCCAGACGTGGAAACTGGGTTTCCACGGGCGCTGAAGTTCATTTTAAAACCGAAGCGTGCTGGGCGACCCAATCAAAATCGGTGAGATTGTTCCCGACGTTCATATTGAAGCCGCCGGAATTGTTGACGGGCTGCACGGTTCCGCTGACGATCCATTTGTGGATTTCCGCATGGCCATCGGCAAAGGTAAAACCGCAGGCGCCGGCATGGCCGGAGGCCGGCAGGTTTTCCCACTGGGCCGTTTCGGTGGGATCGTTGCCGGTGCAGAAGATGTACCAACCGTCATCAATGCTGTCCGGATGTTCATCCAAGAAAACAAAAATGTCGGTGGGCGTCCGGAAGTCGCCCGTCTTACGGAAAACCTTGTAGGCCGTGCTGTCAAGGTTATCGGGGGCGGGCGAGCCCACAAATCCGTTCATCGAGTAACTGCGCACGCGCAGGCCCTGGCCGGGCGCCTGGCTGTTATCCGCCGGACAATGGTAGAGGGCGTAATTATTCGCGACGTAAGGCCCCAGCAAGGGCGGTGTCACTGCCGGACTGGTGGTCAGCAGCGTCGTGTTGGTGTTGTCCGTATCGTTGCTCGCAAAGCTCATCACGCCATTGACCCAGCCGCCCCGGGCGCTAAGCCGCTTATTCACCGCCAAGGCCTCATTGAAGTCACCCGCATACACCAGCCAACCCAGCGTTAGCTGGCGGCTCTGATTCATGCATTGAATGCCGGCAGCCTTTTGCTTGGACCGGTTCAAAACGGGCAGCAACATGGCCGCCAAAATGGCAATGATGGCAATTACCACGAGAAGTTCGATGAGCGTAAAGCCCCCCCGCCCGGCACCCGGCCGGGACCGGAATCCGCGTAATGACATCCGCCGCCTGAATAAATCATCCGGTGGCCTCAATCCGCCGCTCTGCTGCTGCTGTTCCATGCACATGCTTTTTGGCTTCTTCATTTATAATGTTTCCGCCCGCAACCCACCCTGCCCCTTGGCAAAGTGGTGTTGCAGGCGGAAGAATCTCAGGTTCTGCCGCTTCAGGCGCAATCCTATGGCAACAGGAGCGTCCGCCAGAAACCCGCGGAACCCGCCGGCTGGTTGCTGAAGACCACCGAACCACCGCCATCCGCCGAGTTGGTCAACACCGGCGTCCACGTGATCGGTGGCGTCAGACTGCCCGCCTGTTCCAAGACATAGTCACAGTCCGGGGCGCCGGCAAAGGACAGCACAAAGTTATTGGCACCGGCATTCAAACTCCGGGTGAACTTGTTGGCGCCGGGGCCGCTGTTGACCTGCACGGTCGCCGAGGCAACGCCCAAGCCTCCGAACCCGTCGCTCACCGCGAAGCCGAACTCATCGGTTCCGACGTAGCCATGATTCGGAATATAGGTGATGTTTGTTCCGTCGGTGACGGCTGTGCCATGGGCGGGTTGGCCCACATAACTGACGTTCAGGACGTCGCCGTCAGAATCGGTCGCCCCCTGCGCACCGCCGACCGCCAGGCGCGTCACCGGCAAATTGGTCAGCGTGCCCATGAGCAGGTTGTTGGCCACGGGCACCGCGTTGCTTCCGGTAATGACTGTGAAGTTGTCAAATAACACGGCCCCGCTGCTCCAGATGTCATCGCCGAAAATATTCATGGAAACCCGGATGTCAGAATTCACGGATCCTCCGGGCACCGGATATGTCGCCGATAGATGTTTCCAACCTTGCGCACCGGTGTCGCCGTTCGGCGTGCCGATGTAGGTGTTATGTTCGCCGTTAAAGTTGTTGTTGTTATCAAAAAAACGCAGGCCCACCCGAATCTGGTTTCCGGGATTGATCGGATTCAATATGTTGTAGTCGAACGAAATCGTGACGGGCTGGCTGTTATTGGCCAGTATAAATTCGTTCACGCGGATGTCATTGCCGCCGGAGGGCGTGACACTCCCATCGGCAGTCATCATCACGCAGTTGGTGCCCGGCGCGCTCCAGCCATTGGACGAATAGTTGAAACTTTCCGAGCCCCCCGGGCCACCCGGTCCGCCGGCATTCCAGTTGGCGCCGCCGTTTTCAAAATTCCCATTGTTGTTGGGCCCGATCACCGGCGTGATTTGGACGGAGAAATTGTCCAAGTAAACCGGTCCACTGCTCCAGATATCGTCGCCGAAGATATTCATTGAGATCCGGAGGTCCGCGGTGACCGCCGACAAAGTGGGATCCGAGGCCACCCCGTGGAAATGATGCCACCCGGTGCCCCCGGTGTCGTTGTTGGGTGTGCCAATATGAAAGTTATGCTCGCCCAAAAAACCGCCGCCGGAATTCTCGAAACGGAGGCCGATGCGCACTTGATCGCCGAAGTTGATCGGCCCGGGAATATTATAATCGAAATCAACACTGAGGGCGCGATTCCCCCGGGACGCGGCTCCCAGGAAAAAATTGTTCGCCCGCAGATCGTTGCCATTGGGCGGGGAAACCGTGCCATCGGCGGTCATCATCACGCAATTCGAACCGGACTCGCTGGGACCGTTCGTCGGGTAATTGGCAAAGATGTCCTCGCCCCCGGAGTTGCCGGGACCACCCACATTCCAGTTGGCCGATCCGGTCTCAAACCCGGCGTTGTAATTGGGGCCGACCTGCGGAGTGACGTTGACCGAAAAATTATCAAACAGAACCGGCCCATCGCTCCAGATATCGTCGCCATAAATATTCATGGAGATCACCAGGTCCATGTTGACCGCCGACAGCGTGGGGTCGGCGGCGACGCCATGAAAGTGGTGCCAGCCGGTCCCCCCGACGTCGTTATTGCCGGCGCCAATATGGAAGACATACTCGCCCAGGAAATTACCGGTGGCATCCTCAAAACGCGCATCAACGCGCACTTGGTCTCCAAAGTTGAATGGGTTGAGAATATTATAATCGAAGTCAACACTGACGGCGTTGCTGCCTTGCGTGGCCGCCCCCAGCGAGAAATAATTGCAACGCAGATTGTTGCCGTTCGGGGGTGAAACCGTGCCATCAGCGGTCAACAGAACGCAATTGGTGCCCTCGGCGCTGGGACCATTGGTTGGCGAATTGGAAAAGATTTCCGAGCCGCCCGAACCACCGGGGCCGCCCGTGTTCCAATCCAGGGCTCCGGCCTCAAAACCGGGATTCAGCGGGCCAAGGAACTGGGCTTTTGCGGACAACGCCAAGGCCACTATTGCAACGGCCGCGGGAAATATCCGCAGCCATGAACCAGAATGTGTTTTCTTGATCATAGAGGGTTTTATTGTTGAGCAATCATTTTGGCTTATTGCGCCTCACAAAATTCCCATCAAAGATGATTCGAGACATCATCAATGACAGTAATTTTGGAACTGGATATACTCTCGCAAGTCAAAGCTGAATTGTCTATTACACGTTCGTGTAACACCCCGGTTTCTTATGTTGGCGCGAACCCGTCCCAGGTACTATACTTTAGGGTACTATACTTTAGTTGGCGTAAGACTCAAAGTGATGCCGCGATGAACGCGGAGGCGCCCAAAATAAGAGGAACACATGCCAGGGCCTTTTAAACCGCGATGCTCCCGGTTTTTGAGAGGTGGTTTGCTCTGCCGGTGGGCGGCGATGTGTTTTCTTTGCGCCTGGCTCGGCTTTGACCTTCTTCCGGCGGGCGCGGATACCGGTCAAATCCAGAAAGTCATTCGCCAATATGCGCTGACTTCAGCCAACGACTTTCCCCAGCGCGATCCGCAGGACTGGCGGCTGCTGGGCTCCAATGACGGCGGCCGGACTTGGACCACCCTCGATGTCCGTAAAAATGAAGTCTTTCAAGCACGCCAGCAGCGGAATCTTTACCAGATCAACAATCATACCGCCTACGCAACTTACCGGTTGCAAATTGACAAAGTCCGCGACCCGGCCGCGGCGGGTTCGGTGCAACTGGCGGAACTGGAGTTGCTGGGCCAGACAGAGAACGATCTGGGCCCCACGCCGATCTTCTTGGATGCCATCTCCGCCCAGGGGGACAATCCGCCGGCGGAGACGGTGGCAAACTTGTTTGATGGCCGCGCCGAAACCAAGTGGCTGGATTGGGCCACCGACGAGCCCGGCCGCGCTTCGTGGATTCAATGGCAATATGCGGCTCCAAACGGCGCCGCCGTAACCAATCTCAGCCAGTTGCTGGCCTTGCGCACGCGGGCCGGCGACGGGATCCGCGTCCGAATTGAGGCCGTCGTGGCGGGGCGGGCTTCGCAGGAAAATAAAATATGCCTCGTGGATGCCACCGGATGCGTCGAACTTGGGGGCCTCGAGGGGACAAAAGATTTCGGCACGGGACAGAAGATTTTGGTCACGGGCGTCAGTGAATGGGACGGCAGCCGGGCCGGCATCGGGCAGGGTCGCGCGCGCCTGGCGGGTCCCCTGGCGGACGCGACTCCCGAGCACCTGCTGCTGGATCACCCTTTGCCGGAGGGGGAAGACTTGAAATGGGTGGAGGTCGAGGGTGAAATCCAATACCGCCATTCGACGGGAAATGAAACCACCTTTGATGTTCAGGATGACCTGTCGAGCATACGAGTGCATTGGGTGGGGCGGGAAGATTCAGCTCCCTTGCCCCGGCCGGGATCCAGGGTTTCGGTTCGCGGGATTTGCCTGGGGGCGTTCAACGAGCGCGGCCAGTGGGTGGCGGCAAGCCTGTGGGCGGCAGGACGGGAATCGTTGCTCATCCCCGATCCGCAGGTCAAACATCCAGCGCTGGCCACGCTCCCGGCGCAAGCCTCCCAGGCTCCGGTCAATCCAACGACGCTCACGACGATCGAACAAATCCGGCGGCTCACCCCGGAACAGCTTAAGGCGCGTCCGCCCGTGAGAATCCGCGGAGTCGTGACAGACCAGCTTGAGGGATTTGTCCAAGACGCCACCGCCGGCATCGAGGTGGCGTTTCCAGTGGAAGAAAAGCGCAAGATCACGGAATTTGGCGATTATATTGACATGGATGGCTGGGCCGGATTGGACGACGTTGGCAGCCCGGAAATCTCGGCGGACCATATCACGGTCGTGGGGCGGGGCAAGCTGCCGCGGCCGCAAAAACTGTCGTCCAGCCAGTTGATGAGCGGCCGGATTGACGGGCAATGGATTGAGGTGGACGGCGTGGTGCATTCAACGGACGGGTCGCACCTGCTGATCATCTGTTATGGCCAGGAGCTGATGGCCACGCTGACGGCGGCCCCGGCCGGTCTGGTGAATAGATTGGTGGATGCGGACGTGCGGGTGCGTGGCGTGGGCGTCACGGCAAGGGATGCTCAAGGGAGGGCGCAAGGGACCCATTTGCTCATCCCGTCATTGGATTACGTGGACGTGGTGACCCCTCCGACCGAGCGGGCAAAGCTGCCGGTCCGAAAGATCGGGAGTTTGCTTGGCCTCAGCGGACCGTTGGATTCCTTTCACCGGGTGAAGGTGGAAGGCGTGGTGACCTTGCACGAAGGCCCGCGGGTGTTTCTCCAGGACGACACGGAAAGCGCCATGGTCATTCTGAAGGAAGACGTCGTGTTGGGCGCACGGTTCGGACACTCCCGCTGGTTGTACTGGCAAACGCCTCAAAGTGAAGCGCCAGCCAAACCAAGTGAGGCATTTCGTCCCGGCGAATGTGTTGAGGCCATCGGGTTTGCCGAAACGCATCGTTACTCGCCGGTGTTGACCGAGGCGACCCTGACCCGGCTGGGTGTCCGGCAGACTTTGACCCCGGTTGCGCTCACGGCCAGCGGCATCGAAGAAGGCGGGCTGGATTCCAGTTTGGTGACGTTGGAGGGCGTGCTGCGCAACCGGAACTCCCAGGGATCCAATACGGCTCTGGCATTGGAATGGCAGGATCGCACGCTCCAGGTTCTTGTGCCGGGGAAAAGAAGTGATCCGTTGAAACTCGCGTTAGGCAGCCGGTTGCGGGTCACGGGGGTTTGCCAGGTTGATCCGGTGCCGTATGCAAAACTCGGCCTGGGCATTGGGGCGGTGCGGATTCTGACCCGCTCGCCCGAGGACGTCCTGGTGCTGGCCTGGCCGCCTTGGTGGACGGCGCAGCGGGCGTTGATGCTGATGGGAGGCATGGCCGTCGTCATCCTGGCCGCCTTGATCTGGATTAAAGCGCTGCGGCGCCAAGTCGAAGAACGAACCCGGCAACTAACGGCGGAAATCCAGCGGCGCGAACAGACGGAGCGCAACCGGGTGCTGGAACTGGAGCGCACGCGCATCGCCAAGGACCTGCACGACGATTTGGGGGCGAATCTCACCCAGATCGTTTTTTTGAGCGATCGCGTCACCGAGGCCCACCGTGAGGGCCAGGAAGTGACCCGCTGGTTCGACCTCATTCCGGCCACGGCGCGCCGCACCATCCAGTCGCTCGATGAAATCGTGTGGGCCGTCAATCCGCGGCATGACTCGCTGGAAAGCCTGGCGAATTATCTCAGCCAGTTCGCCCAGCAACACCTGGCGTTGGCCGGCGTGCGGTGCCTGCTGGAGGTGCCCACCGTGCTGCCCTCGGTGCCGTTGAGCGCCGAGGTCCGCCATAATCTGCTGATGACCGTACGCGAGGCGTTGCAGAACGTGGTCACGCACGCCGCCGCCACCGAAGTGCAGCTGGCGCTAAAGCTCAATGCCGCCGGCGTCAGCATCGCCATCGCTGACAATGGCAAGGGTTTCGACCCCGATGCCGTTTCGGCGGATGGCAACGGACTCCAAAACATGCGCCGCCGGTTGCAGGGGATCGGCGGACGCTTGGAGATCAACAGCCGGCCCGGCCGCGGCACCACCGTATGCCTGTTTGTCCCGCAAAGCCTGCTGCCCAGACCGGTCATTGGCGGAAACGGCCTGGCGGACCCCAAATCATGAAAACCCCCACCCCCAAGCCGGAAATGCCGGAGGCACCCCCCAACGACCATCTGGTGCGCGTCAGCGTGGTCGAAGATGACGACGTCGTCCGCGAACAGTTGGTTTATCAACTCAAACGGGTGGCGGGATTTCTCCTGGTGAGCAGCCACCGGTCCGGGGAGAATGCGGTGGCGGAGATTCCCCGCCAGAAGCCGGACGTGGTGCTCATGGACATCAACCTGCCGAACATCAGCGGAATTGACTGCGTGCGCCTGTTGAAGGGGCAATTGCCCGGCACGCACTTCATCATGCTGACGGTGTACGAGGATGCGGATGCCATTTTTAAATCATTGCTGGCGGGCGCCGTGGGCTACCTGCTCAAAGGGCGCTCGGGTTCGAGCGCGCAGGTCATTGAAGCCGTGCGCGACGCCAGCCGGGGGGGATCGCCGTTGAACAGCTTGATTGCCCGGAAGATCGTGCAGCATTTCTATCATCAAGGGGCGCAACCGGGAGCCGGACACCCGCTGTCAGCGCGTGAACGCGAGGTGCTGGAACTGCTCTCCAAAGGCCTGCTCTACAAGGAAATTGCCGACCGGCTGGGCGTAAACATTGAGACGATCCGCAAACACTGCCACAACATTTATGAAAAACTCCAGGTCAGTTCGCGCACCGCGGCGGTCGTGAAATATCTCGGCCGGTAACCCGGACTCCCGCCGCGCGAAGTGGAGCGTGGCGGGAGCGCAATTCATTGACCGGACACTGTGACATCGGTTTTTGGCGATGCGGAATCGGGCAGGTCTTCGTCCGCGAGGGACCGCATATTCGCCGAGGATCCCAGGTGCAGGCGCAATTCCCCCCCGCGCATGATGTCATCATGGCCGATCCAAGTCCGGCTGTCCTCCCGGCCATTTAACTGCCGGCTTTGGACATAGACATTTTTTTCCGTGTTGGCCGCGGCGGTGATGACAAAGGTTTTGTTCCCGGGCAGAAGCAGGGTGATCTTGGTGAAGAGCGGGCTGGTGAACATATAGCTGGGCGTGCCCGGGCACAGCGGATAAAGCCCGATGGAACTGAGCACATACCAACTGGCCATGGAACCGTTGTCTTCGTCGCCCGGAAATCCCCGCGCGCCGGAGTCAAACAATTCCGCGCAAACGCGGCGCGTCCAATATTCCGTCTTCCAGGGCTGCCCGAGTGCGGCGTAAAGATAAAGAACGTCAAAAACGGGCTGGTTGCATTGGGCGTATTGGCCAAATTTGGCATTGGCCATCTCCCTCATTTCATGGATGACCTGACCGTAACCGCCCACATGAAAAACGGGAGGCAGCCCCAGCATTTCGTCCAATTTCGCCGCCAGCTTTTCCCGGCCGCCCGCCAAATTCGCCAAGCCGGAGGTGTCATGCGGCACAAACCAACTGCTTTGCCAGGGTCCGCCCTCGGCATAAGATCCCCCCCAGGCAAATTGATCAAACGGCTCAACCCATCGGCCATCCGCGGTTTTGGGCCGCATAAAGCCCACGCGGGCGTCCCACAGCAGGCGGTAATTCTGTGCGCGGGCCATGAGCACCTTATAGTCGTCGGCCTGGTTCTGCTGCCGGGCAATTTGGGCCACGCACCAATCATCATAGGCATAATCCAAGCTGGCCGAAACGGCATAGGTGCTCGCGCCGTCCGGGATGTAGCCCAGTTTGAGGTAATCGGCGAGGCCGCGTCTGACCAATTCACCGTGACTGGGCGGCTCGAAGGCGCTTTTCCGCAAAGATTTGTAAGCGCTCGCCACGTCAAAACCGGTGTTCCCCTTGGCGACGGCGTCCGCGAAAATGGCGGCGCAGTGCTGTCCGATCATGCAATCGCGGTAGCCGGGGCTTGGCCATTCCGGCAGGGTCCCGCCTTCCTCGGATGCATTCACAAAGCCCTGAAGGATCTCGTTGAGCTGGGAAGGATAGAGCATCGTTATCAAGGGAAAAGTCGTGCGAAAGGCATCCCAGATGCCGATGTCGCCATAGAGCACGCCGTCATGAATCCGGCCATCATAGGGACTGTAATGCCGCGCTTTTCCCGCGGCATCCAGTTCGTATAACCGGTGGGGAAACAGTTGCGCGCGATACAGGCAGGAGTAAAACGTCTGCTTCTGCTCCTCGGTGGCCTCAATCCCAATCCGGCCCAGATTGTAATTCCAAGCCTGGCGAACCCGGGAATGAACGGCCTCAAAACCGCCCGCCGTCTCCCCGCGCAGGTTCTGCTCCGCCTGTTCCCAACTGATCAAGGAGGTTCCGACACACAAGGCCACCGGATCGTCGGCCGAAGTCTTGAATTCGACATAGGCGGCGACATTGCTGCCCTGCCCCACCTGCCCGGTCTTGGTGAGATCGCGGTCCAGTTGAATGACAAAGTAGGAGGCAAAATTCCCGGCTACGCCCCCGTGATTGGCCTGGCTGAATCCGCGAATCGTCCGGCCCTCGATCTTGATTTCAGATCCGCCACAGGCGTTTATGATCAGCCTTCCCGCCTGGCCGCGATGGAACGTCAATCGAAAAACGGCGCACCTTTCCGTGCCGGTCAATTCAGCCGTGATCTGGCCCCGATTGAGGTCCAGCTTTTCATAGTCGGGCCGCAAAATCGCCGTGGCGGCGTCATATTCGGACCGGCGGGCTTCGACGTCCATTTGCAAATCACCGGCTTGCGGCAGCAGCACGAATTGGCCATAGTCGCTGATCCATGGGCTGGGCTGATGCGTGGCCCTGAATCCGTCAATTTTCCCGTTGGGTTGGAAGAACCAGTCGCCCGGGCTGTTTTCAATGGACCAGTCAACCATCCCCCACGGCATGCCCACCAGCGGGAGCGTATTGCCATGGGATAATTCAAAATGGGAATCTGTCCCTTGGAGCAGGCTGACATAGCCCAGGGGTTCGCCGGGTTCGGCTTTCAGGTCGCCGGCCCGGACCGTCAGTGGCATGGCGAGGCCCAACAAAACGGGAAGAATCATTTGGTTCATATTAAAATCGGCGTAATTTTATGGGTCTGCCCGCAGAATCAGAACCTCGAGCGCCGTCGGGCCGCACTCATTCCCCAAGGTTGCGCCGCGGGCAAAACGGAAACAAGGTGTCGGCCTCAGGGACCCGGATTTCGATTTCTGGCGGAATGTTCGCATAATGGCCGGCGGAAGCCATGTGGCATGAAATGGCCACAGGCATGGCGGCCGTATGGGCGGATTGGTGGGTTCGAAAATAATTCAAGCTGGGAACTTATTGACAACCGGCTATTCCAGACTGTATCTGACAATCGGTCCCGATAAAACTACACGAACGTGTAATGGACGGTGTCCGGTTGATCTGTGATTCTGCGCAAGCACCTTTCAGCGTCCAACCATTCAGCGGGCGAATTTCCGTCTGCGGGTCTTCGTGGGCGGTGGTATTGTCTGAGAGCACATTTCGGGCGGACCGTTTTGCGGGTTGCCAACCGGTGAAACAACCGGCGGGCGGGCGGCGCCACTCCGGCGGGAACAAAAATGTCATTTGGAGAAACTCGATGAAATTACGAATGCTCGTTTTGGTTTTGCTGTCGGGCCTGGGCCTCGCGCGGGCGACGGGCCTCAATTGGCCGGCCAACCAGTTGCTGCCGACCTTTTCCGCGCCGCCGGCGGTCGTGGACTGCATTGATGTCAGTTCGGCCAGCAACGGGGAGATAGACCTGTTCGCGTCGCTTGAGGGAATTGTCAACCGCACCCAGCCCCGGGTGGCCTGTGTGAGCACGACGGACGGCGAAGGAGAATTCACCTGGGTGAATCTGCACAATCTGTCCATCAATTCGATCAATGGCTACAGCGCCATCCTCAAATACCAGACTAATTTCACCGGCTTGGTCGTCACCGATCCCACCCAGGCCGACACCTTGAATTTGGCGACCACGATGGCGGGGGTGAACAACGAACTGATTTGCGATCCGAGCCTGCTGGCCACGTTGACCAACGCCCCCTACAACCTGCGGGTGGTGGACGACCTGCGCGGACGGTTTGCGAACAAATACGCGGTGTACGGCTACCTCTACACGAACTATTGGCCCCTCTGCACCCACCGCATCATGGCGGGGATGGAGACCAACCTGCACGGACTCTTGCGCGATTATCTGGTGGCCGTGAAATCGGCCACGGTCTGGCTGGATCCGGAAACGGGTGCGGACGCCAGCTTGCTGGGGTCATTCGTCTCCACCATGACACCGGCCAGCGGAGTTTATGTGGGCTGGTGGCCGAGCGAAGGCAATGGCCTGACTTGGATCGCCCAATACGGGATTCCCGTGCTGGCCAGCGATTATTTCCGCAACGGCTCGCTCTTCAGCGGCGTCGTCCGACCCATCAACGTGCCCGGCATACCGCCCCCGCCGCCGCTCCAGAACAAGGTCTATGTTTCCTTGATCCTCAGCGACGGCGACAACATCCAATACGACCAGCACGCGATGAAGATAAACTGGGAGAACAGCAATCGCGGCAGCATACCCATTGGCTGGACCGTCTCGCCGCTGGCGGCCAATCTGGATCCGGAGATTCTGAATTATTTTTGGAGCACGGCGACCACCAACGATTGCCTCGTCTCGGGGCCGTCGGGCGCGGGCTACGCGCACATTGAACTCTGGAACGCGGCGAATCTGGCGGCGTTTGCCTTGGTCTCGGATTCCTACCTGCAGCAGTCCGGCATACGGGTCATCACCATCTGGGACCAGGTGACGACCGGAGTCGCCCGGGCCTTTGCGACGAACTGTCCGTCCCTGTTCGGACTCACGGACCAAAGCGGGGGAAACTACACTTCGGTCAACTTGGGACTGCGGACCATTGGACTGACCCCCAGTTATTCGTCCACCGTGGCGGACATGCTCAGCGGCATCACCAATGCCGCCGCGGGCTGGAATGGTTCCGCGCCCATGTTCCTGGCGGCCCAGGCCGTGGCCTGGAACCTGACGCCCTCCGATCTGGTGACCATCGCCAATTCGCTGAATTCAAGCGAATATGTGCTCGTCCGCCCCGATCATTTGTTCATGCTCTGCAACCAGGTTTATGGCACCCCCCTGGCCGTGACGCAGCCGCCGACCGGAATCACCGCCGGCGCCGCGACCCTGCGGGGCACCGTGAATCCCAACGCCGCCAACGCCAGTGCCTGGCTGGAATGGGGGACCAACACCAGTTATGGATTCAAAAGCGCGGCCACCAGCGTCGGCGGGACTTCGTTCGTATCCATCAGCGCCCCGATTACCGGCTTGGTTCCGGGGTCCGTCTATCATTATCGCGCGGCGGTCAGCAACGTTTTGGGGCTGGCTTGGGGAGCGGATAAGACGTTCAACACCGGCGGCCGGTTGAAAGCCTGGGGCGACGGCAGCCTGGGCCAGACCAATGTGCCGCCCGGCTTGACCAATGTTATCGGCATCAGTTCCGGCGCCTACCACGGACTGGCCTTGAAGAGCGACGGCACGGTCGCGGCGTGGGGAAATGATGCTTTCAATCAGACAAACGTGCCGTCAGGCCTGGCCAATGTGGTGGAGGTCGCCGGGGGCGTGCAACACAGTCTCGCGTTGGAGACAAACGGCACGGTGGCGGCCTGGGGCGACAATAGTTACGGCCAGACCAACGTGCCGGCCGGATTGACCAATGTGGTGGCGATTGCCGCCGGCGGCTATCACAGCCTGGCGCTCAAAACCGATGGTTCGGTCACGGCCTGGGGATACAATAACTATGGCCAGACCAACGTGCCGGCCGGATTGAGCAATGCCGTGGCGGTGGCCGCCGGCCGGTATCACAGTCTCGCGCTCAAGTCCGATGGCACGGTGGCGGCCTGGGGAAACAATAGTTACGGACAGGCCAGTCCTCCGTCCGGATTGAATCAGGTGGCGGCCATTGCCGCCGGTGACTATCACAGCCTGGCACTCAAGGCCGATGGCAGTGTCCCGCCAAATCTATTGCCCGTGGAACGGTGGGTGGCGGACAGCCTCTCCGGCACCAACGGCGCGCCGGTCGGCAGTTGGCTGGATGCGGTCCAGGGGAAAAAAGCCACCCAGACTGCCGCCGGCAACCAACCGCAACTCTACACCAATGTCTTCAACGGCCACAGCAGTGTCCGCTTCTCCAGTGCCAGCACCCAGTTCCTGACGGTGGCCGCGGCGGACAGCCCGATTTCCGGAGCCGCGAATTTCACGCTGGTGATGGTCTTCAGAACCTCCACGCCGGGACTGGTGGCCAATTCATTTTTCCAGAACACCGGGCTGCTGGGGGCCGAACAGCCGAACGTCGTCAACGACTGGGCGTTGTGCCTTAACGGGAGTGAACTCGGCCTGGGACTGGGCGCGGGCAGCAGCAGTTGCAACGGCGATGTGAGTCTCTATGGCGGAACCGTGGCCGACGGCAGTCCCCATATCGCTGTGTACGTGCGTTCCGGCAGCCTTGTCCGTTTATATGTGGATGGCGTCATCGTGGCGGAAGAAAATGCCCTCTGCACCGCGGCGCGGGGCAATTACAATTTCCAAATCGGCGCCATGACCACCAGCTCCGGATTCTTCAGCGGCGATATTGCCGAAATCCAGCTTTACAACCGGGCGTTGAATCCCTGGGAAATTGCGAGCGACGACGACGTCCTGGCCAACACCTATGGCCTGAGCGGAATCGCCGGGGCCCCGATGTGCAAGTGGGTGGCGGACAGTCTTGCGGGAAACGACGGCTCATCGGTCAGCAATTGGACCGATGGCATTGGCGGAAAGAGCGCCGGTCAGCCCGTCGCCGGAAGCCAGCCGCGGTTATATTCCAGCGTCCTGAACGGCCATAAGACAGTGCGATTTTCCAGCGGGAGCAGCCAGTTTCTAACCGTGGCGGCGGCGGACAGTCCGCTGGCTGCCGCCGGAAGTTTCACGATCGTCGTGGTGTTCAGGACTTCGACCCCCGGCAGCGCTTCGGCTTCTTTTTATCAGAACACCGGATTGCTGGGAGCCGAACAGCCCGGCGTCGTTCAAGACTGGGCCTTGTGCATCAATGGCACTGAATTGGGGGCGGGCCTGGGCGCCGGTGGGGGCGGTTGCGGCACGGACTTCAGCCGGTATGGCGGCAATGTCACGGACGGCAATCCCCATGTCGGCATGTATGTGCGGGCGGGTGATACCATCACGCTCTATGTGGACGGAGCCATCGTGGCGACGCAACATTCACTCTGCCCCGACGCCCGTGGCGATTATCCGTTCCAAATCGGAGCGATGACCACCACCTCCTATTTCTACAACGGCGACATTGCCGAAATCCAGCTTTACAACCGGGCGTTGAATTCGTCGGAAATCTTGAGTGACAGTGAACTGCTGGCCGCGACTTATGGCATCGGCGGCGTGGCGGGCACGCTGGTGGCCTGGGGCAGCAATGGCAACGGCCAGACCACCGTGCCGGCCAGTTTGACCAATGTGTCGGCGGTCGCCAGCGGCAGCGCCTTCAATCTGGCCTTGGAAGCCGCCGGCCCGGTCGCCGCGTGGGGCAACAACAGCCAGGGCGAGCTCAACCTGCCCGCCGGCCTGACCAATGTGGCCGCGATTGCCGGGGGCACCAACTTCGCGCTGGCCATCGGAGATCAAGCCCCGCAGGCCAATAACGCGACGGTTTCGGGTTATGTGAACCATGATCTCGCGCTCGCGCTGCCAGCCGTCAGTCCGGATCAAACTCCATTGAACTTCCGTGTACTTTCGTTGCCGACGGCGGGGGCGCTCTATCAATACTCCGGTGGCACGCGGGGATCGCTCATCAACACCCCCAACACCCTCGTCAATGATCCGGCCGGGCAAGTGGTCTTCGCGCCCGCCTCCGGGCAGGCCGGGACTCCCTATGCCACCTTCAATTTCATGGTGGATGACGGGGTCTATGGCTCGGGTTCGGCGCAGGTCTCGGTGAACATCGGGCTTCCCGCCAGACCGCAATTTGCCGGTTTCTTGTGGAATCCGGACACCTCCGGAACCGGCAGCTTTGATTTGAATTTCTCCGGCTCCACCAATGCCACGTACAGCGTGTGGGCGACCACCAACTTGTTCGATTGGACCGACCTTGGCACCGCGACCGAGGCCCCGCCGGGCCAATATCAATTCATGGATACCACGGTCACGAACTGGCCGGAAAGATTCTACCGGCTTTCGGCGCCATAACGGCGCGGAGATTGCAGCGGCTTCTCATTATCGTTGCCGGCGTACGCCGCCAACCTGCGCAACGGCGGAGAAACTTTCGCGACAACCAAGACGGTTGTATCAAGGTCATCCCCAAGCCCGGAAATGCCCTCGGCACGGGCTCACCGCTCATGCGGGCACAGCGCGGCCTCCGGTGGGCGGACGCCCGGGGAAATCACCGGTTCCGGGGCGGCGAACCGTTGCCGGACCACATACGTGGCAAACGCCGCGGCGCCGATCACAAATAGCACGAACATCCCTCCGGCCAGCTGGGCCGCCGTGGCCCAGAGCACCGGGGCAATCATCGCCGTCACCACCGTGTTGCCCGCCGTCTGCACAAAACCCTGGCACGACGAGGCCAGCCCGCGGCGGAGCGGAAACAGATCCAGCGCCATGAGCGTCAGGCTGGGCATGGCCAGCGCGTTGCCCAGCACGTACACGGTCAGCGGCACCACGCTCCACGGCAACATCGCCCCATGAAACCAGTGGAAGATCAGGTTGCCCGTCGCCGCCGCCGCCATGATGCCATACGCCACCGCCAGGGTCCGCAAATTGCTCCAGCGTCCCGCCACTTTGCCGGCCAGCCACGTGCCCATCAGCATGCCCACCGTAATCGGGCCAAACAGCCAGTAGAACTCCGTCTCCTTGCGGTGAAGCAGATTCAGCACGAACGCCGGAGCCGAGATGATGTAAACAAACACCGCGGAGAAATTCAGCGTCAGCGCCAGCACCAACGCCACAAACCGGCTCGAACGCAGCGCCGCCCAGTAACCGCGCAGGAGCGCGGCCGGCCGCAGCGGATAGCGGCGCGCCGCCGGCAAGGTCTCCGGCAGCGCTTTCCAGCAGGAGATCCACAGCACCATGGCAAACAGCGTCAGGAAGGCGAAAATCGCCCGCCAGCCAAACCACGCGTGCAGCCACCCGCCGATAATCGGCCCCAGCGTGGGCGCAATCGCAAAAATCACCGCGATCCGGCTCATCAACCGGCGCGCCTCGGCGCCCTCGAAGAGATCCCGCACGATGGCGCGGCCAATGATGAAACCCGCCCCGGCCGTGAGGCCCTGCAGCACCCGGAACGTGATTAGCATGCTAATGCTGCTCGCGCACATGCAGCCAAACGACGCCATCCCGAAAAGCGCGGTCATGATCAAGGTCACCCGCCGCCGTCCGTAGGCGTCGGACAGCGCCTCTTGCCAGAGCGTCATCGCCGCAAACGGCAGCAGGTACGCCGTCAACGTTTGCTGCACCACCACCGGCGTCGCATGGAAATGGACGCCGATCTCGCGGAACGACGGCAAATACGCGTCAATGCTGAACGGCCCCACCGCCGACAGGCCCGCCAGCAGGATGGCCAGACGCCTGCGATGCGGCACGCCCCCGGACGGGCCGGACACTGTTTGAGCGGATGACATGATCCACTACGGATTGGCCTTCCAGTCCGCCACCTGATAGCGCGGCGGCTGCGAATAATTCCCCTGCCGCACGGCGGTCGGACTCGTGGCGTCCCAGTGAAGGCGCACCTGATTCTGCTGGCCGGTCGCGAACGCGTCGGTCGTGCCGTCATCTTCGTACAACACAAAATCGGCTGGATTCGGTCCATACGAGTGAACGATGAGTTGGAAGCAGGTGTCGGCCCCGATGTGTTCCACCGGCTCAGCCAGCGGCAGGAGTGAACCACTTTTCACATACAGCGGAATGTGCTGCTGATCATTGGTGGCCGTCACCGTCTGGCCGCCGGCCAGTTTTTGGCCCGTCCAGAAATCGTACCAATCCCCCGCCGGCAAATACACCTGGCGGTTGAGCTGGCCGGCAAACATGGGCGCCACCATCACGGATGCCCCAAACATATACTGGTCATCCACGTCCCGCACCTTCGGGTCCCGGGGCCAATCCATCACCAGCGCCCGGATGGGCGGCGTGCCCGTCAGCCGGTATTCATTGAAGGCGGAATACAAATACGGAACAAAGGCCATCCGCAATTCGAGGATCTTCCGGATGTTCGCCGTGACGGTCTCGTGATCGGGCAGCAATTCGCCGCGGTTGCTCTTGTCGCGGTCAATTTGCAGCCACGGCGGATTCTTCATGTACCAGCAATTGATCAGCGCCTGCGGCGAGAAAATCACCGTCTCCAGCCGCCGGTAAAGGTCCTCCACCGAGTCGGCGTGCCGAACTTCCGGCACCCAGAGCAGCCCCGTGAAGCCTTCATTCACCAGGCCGCGCACAAAGCAACGGTGATCGTAAGAATCGCTGTAAATGGTGTACGGCAACGGCGCCGCCAGCGCCTGGGAATTCCGCACCAATCCCCACGTGCGCAGCCCGCGCCGCTGGTACGGCTGCCACATCGTCTGTTGATAGAGCACGCCGTACAGCGAGTGCATCTGTTCGCCATCCAGACCGGACGGAAATTTGCTCACCTCCGGGAACGACCACGGTGCCGCCGAATCGGGCTGGTAGTCGCACTCATCGAGCTTCACCGCATCCACCCCTTTGCTAAACAGAACCTCTTCGTTTTGTTTCAGGAAAATGCGGCGGGCTTCCGGCGACGCAAAGTCCGGCGCCAGTCCGCCCCAAACCTGATAGTCGCCCGACCACGGCAGCAGCGCCGCGTACATCGGCGAGCTCGGATGCGTGAAGGCGTGCTGCCAGAAATTCAGCCGGAAGCCCAGTTGATGCATGGATGCGATGAATCCGCGCGGATCGGGAAACCGGTTGGTGTCCCAGACAAACGAGCTGGAGTAGGTCGCCGTCTGCCAGCCGGGTTCCACGCCCCAGACATCGCACGGCAAATGGTCGGCCCGCATCCGCCCCGCCAGGGCCAGGGATTCGCCGGCGGAAAAGTGCGTCTCGCCGCGATATGCCACGCCCAGTCCCCACAGCGGCGGCACGCAACCGCCGCCGGAAAACAGGTTGTAGCGCCGCACCGCATCCGCCATTTGCGGCCCCGCAAAGAGATAGACGTCCACGCCCGCCGCCACCGGCACCTCGACCAGCATGGTCTTCGAGCGCAATTCCCGCGCGGCATACAGCGCCGCCACGCTGTTGGCGGCCCCGCCCTGCCCGCCCGCGCCCTCGCGCCGCACCGGCGCCAGGTCGCCGGTGTAAAACGACACAAACCGCGCCGAGTCCACAAAAACTCCGTAGCCGCGCGTCGAAACAAAAAACGGCACCGGCGCGTGCGATTCCCCCAAATCGTTTTCCGGATGGTCCGTCGGCTTCAGAAACACGCGCCGGCCCGCGTGCCCCTCCCCGCTCTTGGTCATGTCGAACAGGACCGTATTCAAACCGAAGCCATAGATTCCCTCGCCATTGTCCAGCGGCAACTCCACGGTGCAGCCGCGTTCCGATTTTTGGAACCGGATCTCGGACGCTGCGATCGGCGGGCGCTCCGCCGCCGGCAGCCCCTTCAGGAATTCCGCGGCCACGGGCGCCGACCGGAAATGCACCGGCGTGAGCGGCTCGGGCTGCCCCAGGCGGAGGCGCCAAACCCCGGGCGCCACGGGTTCCACTTGCCCGGACACGTCAGCGGCGCCTGCCGGCCATACGAACACCGCCCAAGCCAGCCCCGCCACGGCCAGCCAGCCGTGGCGTTGGCTGGCACGACTGTGGAACAAAGAATTTTTCATCAGCATAATAGGAATCGTTGACTGCCACGCCCGCCGGCGACCGATTCTCCGGCCATTGGAGGGCGAAATTCCCGAGTGCGTCCGAAGACCCGATTGGGCTGGGAACTCATGTGGAATTTGAATCGGCCACCGCGCAGGACGCCTGCGTGCGTAATTATAGCTGCCGGGATGCGGAATGCCATCAAGTTCCGCCGCCCTCAGTTATCATGCCAGTCGGCCTCACCGCGGCGCGGCAGGGCCGGAAAAGGCTGATGCGGCTCCTTTTGATACCAGTACGCGACCGATGAAAACTCGCAATCCAGCGGATCGTACCGGCCGCCCTTTTTCCAACCCAGCGCCTGGATGGTCACCTTTAAATCCTGCTTGAACCGGATGGGATCGGCGATGTGCCAGCGATACAGCCCAAAACGCTGGCCCGCCTCGTAAATCTTGTCCGGCGGCAGCACCTGGGCCAGGCCGCTATAGGGCGTCGAGAAGGTCTGATACTTATGCGTGTCATGGTTCTCGAAATTGTAGGACCCGCAAAAATAATCCTCCGTGCCCGTGCCGCAGATGGTCGGAAAATCCTGGTCGCCATCCAGGTAGAACTTGATTTCGCCCTCGCCCCACCAACCCGGGCTGTGCACCTCCACGGCCAGATAGGTGCCCACGTATTGGCCTTCCCCCTTCACGCCGTCCAGAATGGTGTACAGCCCCTTGGTCTTCAGCGGATTTTCATGGCGAAACTGGGCATGAAAATAGCCGGCCTGCTTGGGCACCTTCGCCAGCGTATAGTTGATCTGGTAATAGACCGTCGTATCCTTCTCATCCAAATTCTCCAGCGTGATCCGCGCCTGTTTCCGGAACGGCATCGGCCAGTAGCAATTGAAGGCGCTGCCCGGATTCACGCACACGGCCTCGGAATTGATCTGGCAATATCGGCCCAGCCCGCACGCAAAGAAATCCCCCACCGGACACTCGACCGACGCGTTGGTCTCCCCATCCCAATAAAATCGGAGAATGGAATGCCGCCAGTTGCCCTGCGGCGTCAGCCAGATCTGCTGGATGCAACCGGGCCCTGCGATCTCGCCCAGCGTGTAGGTCGTTCCCGGCGGGATATGAATCGAGGGGGAAATCTTCCACCCCCGCCCCAGCTCGGACGCCGCGCGTTTGCCGGTGCCCTCCGTGGCCATGCCGCCCTTGCCTTTTTCCCCGGTGAAGTTTTCCGGGCTGATGGACCGCGTCTCGGCGCTGCTGACCCGGTATAGCTCCGCCAGGCTCCCGTCCAACCCGAGGCCGTCGCCGGCCTGCAACCGGATTCCGGCCGCGAGCCAGACCCCGATGCCGGTCAGCAGTTGAAACATTTTCCGCTGCATCATTCTGTTCATAGCTGGGTGGTTAAAACCCAAACGGGCGCCTGCGTTGCCCACCAAATAGGGATAAACGAAAATGATTCCAAGCAAAAACAGCGCGAAGCGGCGCGTCTCATTTCTCCCGCGCCGGGCCCCCGGCCGCGAAAAATGCGCGGCTCCGCCGACGACGTCGCCGGCGCAATGTGGCCGCCTCCGGCCGCGGTGAAACCCGGCGCCACGGAACGGCACATTGTTTGCTCTTAATGTTCCGCTTGGTGCCGGATACCCGCAAAGTCCCCCAAATCGTGGCTTCTGAGGTTCGGCAAGCGTCAATGGCTGTAACAAATTGAGACCGAAGCGACTGGTTTATGAACACGAACTTGATTTTGGATGAGCGCCAACGTGCCCCGGACGAAACGCAAAGACTGGCGGCGGCGTTGAAAGACTGTTTGCAAACGGCCCTCGTGGGGGAATCGCAAAATTTCCGAAGCTGGGTGGCCGGCTCTCATCGGGAATTCAGGAAACTTCAGCAACAGGCGTTCATCACCACCGCCTTGGCGTGTCTGTTCAGTTTTCTGATCCTCGCCGCCAGCCTCTGGCAGGCCCACCGGATTACCCGGCAGGCGGCCACCCAGTTGCCGGTCAGCCAGAACCAATTAGCCGCCAGCGCCAATCCCTTCGCCGACTTGCAGCGGGCAAATTGGAAACCGGTCGGCAAAGTCATCACCCAAAACGGCCGCACCTTCACCGAGCTGAAAGCGACGAAATGACGGGTTGCGCCTGGCCGGCCGCAGTCA
>Ga0181520_10000428_pt1 | contig 93200 bp, 74 predicted proteins | sample PEATcosm2014_Bin_29_FD_132451 | JGI IMG/M metagenome (GOLD analysis project Ga0181520, IMG submission 132451) | Peatland microbial communities from MTU Mesocosm Facility, Houghton, MI, USA - PEATcosm2014_Bin02_30_metaG | ecosystem: Environmental > Terrestrial > Soil > Wetlands > Peat | place...
CAAAACAAAGATCAAAACAAAAACCAAAATAAGGATCAGAATAAGAATAATCAGGATCAGAATAAGAATAATCAGGATCAGAATAAGAATAATCAGGATCAGCAAAAAAATCAGCAGAAACAGCAGCCGGATAAAATTTCAAAAGATCAGGCGCAGGCAATATTTAATGCTTTGAACAATGATGAAAAGAATTTGCAGAAGCAGCTTAGGAAAATGAAAGGAAATCCGGTTAAAACGAGTAAAGATTGGTGATAAAAATTCTCCCGTTCGGACACGCGGTATCAATTTTTTCTTAATCCCGATTCGTCGGGAGTAGCATATTCCGGTTTAATTTGTTCTCAATGCCGCATTTTCCGGTGTCCTTAAAAAATTGTAATGTTGAAAGTTATTAAGTTTGTAAGAAAACATTTTTAAAAAAGGTTTTAATTCAAATCATGTTTAGAAAATACTTAGTATGTATAATTTTAATATATGCGGCGGTAATATATCCGCAAACCTTTACCGCTTCCGTCCAAAGTACAACTGTCGGTTTGAATGATCAGTTCGGTGTTACATTTAACTTTTCAGGTCAGGATATAAACGGAGTAAAAAGTTTTTCTCCACCTAACTTCAAAGGTTTCATGATACTTTCCGGTCCTAACCAGTCAACTAGTATGCAGATTATTAATGGAGCAGTTTCCGGCTCAAGATCATATTCTTATTACTTGCAGGCGCAGAATGTCGGAACATTTACTATCGGAAGCGCAGTAATAAATTATAACGATAAAACTTTTTCTACGCAGCCTTTAACTATTACCGTTGGAAAAGGTTCTCCCAAATCTTCACCCCAGCAGCAGAGCAGCCCGGATGTATCACAGAAAGATATTGCCGATAACCTTTTTATACTGGCAACTTCGGATAAAGAAAAAGTCGATTTGGGCGATCAGGTAACCGTTACATATAAATTATATACACGACTTAATATAGCATCGCAGATGCAGGTAGCTAAGCTTCCCTCATATCAGGAACTTTGGGCAGAGGAAATAAGTATTCCGAATAACATTACATTTTCAACGGAGATGTATAAAGGAAAGCAGTTCAGGGTGGGTGTCCTAAAAAAAGTTGCTTTATTTCCTTCCCGCGCGGGTGATCTTTCCGTAACGCCTCTTGTACTTGATGTACCGGTTCAGATTCAACAAAAAAAGAAAAGCAGCGGTAATAATTTATTTGATGATTTCTTTAATGATCCTTTTTTCAATACTGTTCAGAATGTTAATTATAATGCAAAATCGAATACGATTAAGCTGCATGTAAACCCCCTTCCTTCGCAGAATGTCCCTAAATCATATAACGGCGCAGTAGGTAATTACTCGCTGACTTCTCAAATAAATTCTACAAACGCTAAGACCAATGAGCCTGTTACGTTAAAAATAAATATTTCCGGGAGCGGAAACATTCAACTATTAAATATGCCGGAATTAAATCTTCCCGCCGGGTTTGATAAATATGACCCTAAAACTTCAGAACAAATTAATAGGACCGGCAGAATAAACGGCGACAAGACATTTGAGTATTTAATCGTTCCGAGAAGTTCCGGCAAAAAAGAAATACCCCCTATTCAGTTTACTTATTATAACCCTGAGAAAAGGTCATATGTCACCTTATCAACTCCGTCTTATTTTATTGATGTTCAGCAGGGTTCCAATAGCGGAAGCGGGAATGTAGCCGGGTATTCAAAAGAGGAAATTAAGTTGCTTAGCCAGGATATCATGTACATAAAAACCTCAACAAGCGATTTAACAAGGCAGGGCGATTCAACTATCTTTAGCTTCGGGTTCTGGTCCGCTGCCGTACTGCCGTTATTTTTGTTAAGCGGGTTGATAATCTGGAAACGAAGATCCGATAAACTTGCGGGCAATCTGCAATTATTGCGCTATCAACGCGCTCAAAAAGTTGCAAGAGCCAGATTTAAAACTGCCAGGTCTCTTATGGAAGCTAATAATCAATCCGGTTTTTATGCGGAAATATCACAGGCCCTTTTTGGCTACCTTGAAGATAAGCTCCATATACCTAAAGCTGAAATTTCTCTTGAAAAGGCGGTTGATGAACTCCAAAAGAAAAATATTAACGCTGAATTATTAAATAAACTGAAAGATTGTACCAGGAAATGTGAGTTTGCCAGGTTCGCTCCTGCCGGCGACGGCGCAGCAGCAATGAGTGATATGTATAATGATCTTACAAAAGTTATTGTCGAACTTGAAAAATCTCTGTCGGTGAAGAAAAATGTTTAAAATGATATTCTCAAAAAAAATAAAATATTCTTTTGCCTTTATTTCGATCTTGGTAATTATTATGACTAATGTTTCTTTCCCCTCGGATGCAGATGATTTAGTTAAAAAAGGCAATGTATTTTATCAGGATAAACAATTTAGTAAAGCTATAGACGCTTATCAGCAGGTTATTCATCTTGGTTATGAAGGTACTTCTCTTTATTATAACCTTGCTAACTCATATTACCGCAGCGGCAGACTGGGACTTTCAATACTTTATTACGAGAAAGCGCTTAAGCTTTCTCCCGGCGATGATGATGTAATTCATAATCTTACACTTGCAAATACTAAAACTGTAGATAAGATCGATACTCTTCCGAAATTTTTCTTATTTCAATGGTGGGAAGGTTTTCTGGCTTTATTTTCTTTAACCGGCTGGATGCATGCCGTATATATCATTTATCTGTTTTTGCTCGGATCAATTGGTTTATATTTCTTTGCTAAAAGATCTTCTATGCAAAGGTATTCATTCTTTTCAGGTTTGGTATCTGTACTGCTTTTAATTATAGTTATAATTCCGCTGATAATTAATTTAAATAGGGAACTAAGCGTTAAAAGCGCAATTATAATTGAATCTTCTGCAAACGTTAAGCTTGCTCCGGATCAAACTAGCAACGATGCATTCATTGTGCATGAAGGCTTAAAAGTAAGAGAATTGGATCAGGTTGAAAATTGGGTAAAAATTAGACTTCAGGATGGAAAAGTAGGCTGGGTCTCTCAAAATGAAATTGGAGCTATTTAGCGCGTATCCGTTTCTCTAAGAAGGATTTGCGGCAGCGCTCACCCGCTTAAATTAAATTGAAAATATCATGGCTGCAGGTTTGGTTAGCTTTCCTTTTAAGTTTATTTTTAAACTATGAATGCAAAAAAATATAATAACATCAAACTTGCTGTATCTATAGCTAAGGGAGTTACAAGTTTTATATTGATTCTTTTATTCGTTGCTTTAGGTCTTAGTATTAATCTTCAGCAATTTCTGGGGGGATTCATTTCTAACAGTTACCTGCTGTTTATTGCCTTTATTATAGCCACAGGCGCTGCTGCCGGAATTATATTCTTCCCTGTAAATTTTTATACTGAATATTATCTGGAACATAAATATAATTTATCCAATCAGACTTTTTTAAAATGGATTTGGGAAAATACTAAAACCCTGCTTATTTCGGGTGCAGTAGGCATTCCGGTACTTCTTATATTCTTTTATTCATTAAATAAATTCCATTTATTATGGTGGCTTCCATTTGCAATAATTTTATTCGTTATTTCGGTAATACTTGCAAGGATTGTACCTGTATTTATTCTTCCTTTATTTTATAAAATTGTTCCGATTGAAAATGAAGATTTAATAAATCGTATTCGTGCATTAGCCAAAGGCGCAGGTATAAAAGTTGAAAATGTCTATAAATTCAATTTGAGCAAAAATACTAAAAAAGCAAATGCAGCGTTTACGGGTATAGGTAAATCAAAAAGAATTTTGCTCGGGGATACTCTGCTGGAAAAATACTCCGCCGATGAGATTGAAACAGTTATTGCTCATGAACTGGGGCATTATAAAAGAAAGCATATAATTAAAAATATTTTTATAGGCACTGCTTCGAGTTTTTTAACCTTGTTCTTAATAGCATATTTGTACAATTTATCATTGCCTTGGTTTGGTTTTACTACTGTTGTTCAGATTTCTGCTATTCCGCTGCTTTCGCTTTGGGCTATGATAATCAGCTTAATACTGAATCCGCTTTCAAATATGCTGTCAAGAAAATTTGAATACGAAGCGGATGAGTATGCTGTTTATTCAACAAATAAAAGCGAGGCTTTCATATCCACGCTTGAAAAGCTTACCGATCAGAATTTAGGCGACAGGGAGCCCAATCCCCTAGTTGAATGGTTTTTCTATAGCCATCCGTCAATTAAGAATAGAGTCGCGGCATTAAAGCGCATTTCCACCGGCAATATAAATGGAAGCAATGCTATTAAGGATAATCTTAGCTTACAGGACAGTTAAGTGTTGTCATATATTAAATTATTTTTAATTTTTATCCATACTATTATTCATTCTGTTTTTGCTCTTCTTTTTGCAATTATTGATAGAAGTCATCATCTGTATTTTAAATTGTCAAGATCGTTTTCTGGAGGAGTTCTATTCTTAAGCGGAGTTAAGCTGAATATAACGGGTTTGGAAAATCTTGAGAAGAATAAACCGTATATATTTGTTTCAAACCATAGCAGTCAGTTTGATATTCCTACTCTCCAGTTTGCTCTTCCGGGTGATACAAGTATTGTTTACAAAAAAGAACTTGGTAAAATTCCTTTATTCGGTTGGCAGATGAAATTAGGTCCGTATATTATGATTGACCGCGAGAATAGAGAAAGCGCAGCCGGAAGCATTGAGATTGCAAAAAAAGTTATGTCTGAAAAAGGCAGGTCTATTCTTTTGTTTGCTGAAGGTACAAGAAGCAAGACAGGTGAAGTTCAGCCATTTAAACGCGGGGCTTTTTATCTAGCCGCAAAAGTGGGATTTCCTGTTGTCCCTGTTTCAATAAGCGGAGCGGAAAAAATTCTTCCAAAAGGAAAATTTAATATTAAAGGCGGCGTTATTAACGTTCACTTTGAAAAACCTATTGCCACCGGTAATATACACACAAAAAAAGACGAGCTTGAACTTATGGATAAAGTTAGGAAAATCATTATCCAGCATAGAATTATTGAAAGTAATTCTTTTGGTTAAAACTATAAAATTATAAGATTAATTTTATTTTAAAACAAGATTTTGAAGAAGGTTAATATTTAAGGAAGAAAACGGGCTGATGGCAGTTACAAGAAAAGATGTTGAACATATTGCCGAACTGGCACGATTAAAATTTGAAGATGCCGAACTGGATAGTTTTACGGATCAACTGAATGAAATTCTTAATTATATGGAAAAGCTGAATGAGCTTAATACTGAAAATGTTGAACCCCTTTCACATCCGGTAGAAGGGAATAATGTATTTCGTGACGATGTAGAAAAACCTTCTATTACCACAGAGGAGGCATTAAAAAATGCTCCCGAAAAGGACGATCGCTTCTTCAGAGTGCCGAAAGTTATCGGCGGCAACTAATTATTTAAAGTTATGATTATAGGTATAATCCCTGCCCGTTTTGCTTCTACGCGATTACTCGGTAAACCACTTGCCGACATTTGCGGCAAGCCGATGATACAGCGTACTTATGAAAGTGCAATCCGGTCCAAGCTGTTAAATGAAGTTATTGTTGCTGTTGATGATGAAAAAGTTGCTCAAATTATAAGCAATTTCGGCGCTAAGGTCATAATGACTCCCAAAAATATTGCAACCGGTTCCGACCGTATCGCTTTTGTTGCTAAAAACTTGCCGTCTGCAAAAATTATAGTAAACATTCAGGGAGATGAACCGTTTATTAAAGGTGAAATGATTGACCAGGCGATAGAACCGCTGCTATTTGACAGCTCGGTTAATGTTTCCACTTTGGCAAAAAGAATTGATAATATACAGGATTTAAAATCTCCTTCTGTTGTTAAAGTGGTTTTTGATTATAATAATTTTGCAATGTACTTCTCACGTTCGCCTATTCCTTTTGTACGCGATGCTCGCACAAATTTTGACAGGATTCAGAAGGCTGAAATTTATAAGCATATAGGTTTATATGTTTACAGAAGAGAATCCTTATTAAAATTTACGGAACTTCAGCCTACCGATTTGGAACTGATTGAAAAACTCGAACAGCTCCGTATGCTAGAGAATGGCTTTAAAGTAAAGATTGTTGTTACCGAATTTGAAAGTTTGTCTGTTGATACACAGGAAGACCTTCAACGGGCAAGAGTATATTATACCAGATATCTAAATATTAAGGGCGACCGCGATACATGATTATTCCGAAAAAAATAATGATTGCAAATATTCCTACGCCTCTACAGATTATTAATTTTGAAAGGAAGAATTTCCTGATCAAGAGAGATGATCTGACGGGAGCAGAACTATCAGGCAACAAGGTAAGAAAATTAGAGTACCTCATCTGCCAGGCAATGAAAGAAAAAGCCGGCATTATTTTTACCGCCGGCGGAGACCAGTCAAATCATGCCAGGGCAACGGTAATAGCCGCCTCACGTGCTGGTATTAAATCAAAAATATTCCTGTGGGGAAAAGATAAAGCAAATGCCGACGGCAATCTTTTTCTTGACAAATTCTATGGCGCTGAAATTTCTTTCTTAAATAAGAAAGAATTTTCAAAAGTTAATGATATAATGTTTGAAGAGCGTATTAAGTTATTAAAAAAAGGCATAAACGCTTTTGTCATACCCGAAGGCGGCTCTACGACTCTTGGAATTTGGGGTTATGTTTACTTTATGAGTGAACTAAAAAATCAGGTTAATTTAAATACGCTTGAGGGTATAACAGTTGCGGCAGGCTCGGGAGGAACTGCAGCTGGCTTGCTTATCGGCGCTGCATTGTTGAAATTAAATTTGAAGATATTTGCAGTGAATGTTCTCTATCCTGAAGCTGAAATTAGAAAAAAAATTTTACAGCTTGCTGAAGGATGTATCTTGGATTACCAACTGCCTTGCCCAATAAACGAAAGTAATCTAAAATTATTGAACGGTTATTCAGATGAAGGCTATAAGAAAATTACGGAAGATAAATTAGACCTTATAAAAAAATTTGCAAGATCTAGCGGTATACTTTTAGACCCGGCTTATACCGGAAAAGCCTTTAAAGCTTATTATGATAATTTCCTTCTAAAAAATAAAGGTAAGAAAGTCTTGTTTCTGCATACCGGCGGTTTGTTCGGTGTTTTCGGCAAGCGGAAGGAATATTTGAAAGCTGCACTAACTAATTAATGAATTTCGAAACATAATTCATTAAACGTTTTCTTATTCTTTTCATATTATCTTTATTTTATGAATTGTATATTTTGTGATATTAGCAATAAAAAAGCCGATGCCGAAATACTTTTTGAGAATGAAAGTATTATTGCCTTCCTTGATATTCGCCCGGTAAATTATGGGCACACACTTGTAATTCCCAAAACTCATTATGAAAATTTTCTCGTTCTTCCCGGAAAGGAACTTTATGAACTAATTAAAGTTACAAAAGTTCTTTCTGGTGCAATTATAAATAGTTTAAATCCTGAAGGATTTAATATTGTTGCCAATAATGGAATAGCTGCCGGGCAGTCTGTTTCCCATTTCCACTTTCATATAATACCAAGATATATGTACGACGATTTCGGGTTCAAGCCGAATCTTAAAGAATATTATAATGGCTCAATACATGGGTTTGCGGATAAAATAAGAGCGGCAATAGCAATCTGATTAAATCTTTCTCGGAATGAATTATGTCTTAAATTAATTTACGTTCTTAATTTGGGACAATCGTAAATAAAAACTTATATTCTAAAACATATAAAAAGACGAAAAATTCAAATTTATATATGGCATATTAATTGTTGTCTAAGATACAGTAATTATTTAATTCACGTGAATTTATTGAAGTTGTTGATCTTGATTTAGTAACAGCAGGGCAATTTTATTCACCTTGCAAACCGCTAGCTTAAAAGCCCCCGAACGGCGCCGCTGATTCGGGGGTTTTACATTTAAATAAATTAATAATAAACTGACATTCCATGTTAAGAAATAATTCTGATCTTGGTATCTCGATTTTCTTTGGATAAAACTCTGGAAATTGCCGCAATTTCCTCAGGCATAGAAAGGCATAAAATTCGGCAGAAAAAAACTTCTTATCAAAAAAAAGCTGAAATAAAAGCTAAAAATTTATATTAACCTGCTATATGACTAGAAAAGTGCCTACATTTTCAGATACTCTAATAATTTATACACAAGCATTGCCGGCCAAAAAATAGCTTTTAGTATACCAATCACGCATGCCCAGAACGTAACCGCATGCTGGATGAAAAATATTGCCGCACCGATAAAGCCAAGACCATAAACAGCGCTGCCGGCATGGTTTACGTTTACTGCTTTTCGATGACGGCGTTCGTGCACCGAAGAATTATTCTCGTCAGACATTTTGTAATCCTATTATTTTAAGAATTTAATTATTCCTACCCAAATTTATTATTTGGTTTCTGCTTTTATTTCCAAATATATTTCAACTTAGATGTTTTTGCAACTAATAATTTTTCTTGTCATACATTTTATGACCCTTTTATTTTAAGAATAAAATTATCCCCAATTTGTCATTGGAAATTTTCACCTAACGGTAAATTCAGTATTATTAAGCAAGAAGTTTTACTTAGCTTCATGTTGATATTAAGTCTTAATTTTATTTATTTTAAAGTCTAATTAAAGTTTTACTGAACCAAGATTATTATAGGTTTAAAATTAAACCTTATTTAGATGCATTGTGTCTCATAACATTGGAATTGAAAATTTTTTTAAGCGGAAATAGGTTGATAGATTATAGCAGAGATTTTTTCCACATAAATATATGGATGTACTTTTGAGATTATTGCAAACAGGGAAAAACTTTTCCACTACTTCAGCTTGTGATAAGAAACATGTTATAATTTGGAATTGTCTGTCATTACTAAATTCCAAATTTACGATGAATAATATTAAACAGTTTCTTTTTCTCACGGTTATCTTAATAAATTTACCGATATGCTCATATTCGCAAAATAATTTGCCGGTTGAGCCGGTCAAAACCTTTACGCTGGAGCAGTGCATCAATTATGCGCTGCGGAACCAGCCCAGGCTGAATCAATCAATAATTAATCAATCCATCGTAAAGACTGTTAATTCCATCAATTTATCCGGCTGGCTGCCTCAATTAGGTCTCTCCGGCAACCTGGTACATTTTTATCAATTACCTACTTCTCTTGTTTCTAACCCGGTTCTCGGCGGACCACCTGTAGCAACTCGTGAAGGAACAATCAATACATTTATCCCGGAATTTTACGCTTCGCAAACAATATTCGACCCCCAGCTCTTAAGCTCCGCTCTTAAAGCGCCTTTAAATACTAAACAGGCTGAACAAATTACCGACAGCACAAAGATATTTATCGTTACAGCTGTAAGTAAATCATTCTATAATCTCCTCCTTACTCTTGATCAGATAAATGTATTGAAAGAAGATACAGCACGTCTGGGAAGAACGGTTGAGGATACCCGTGAACAGTATATAGAAGGTACTGTTGATGAAACAGATTATGAACAAGCTGTTATCACGCTTAATAATTCAGATGCCCAGTTGAAGCAGCAGACTGAAAATGTTGTGCCCGCATATGCTGCCTTAAAACAAATAATGGGCTATTCTCCTGAAAAACAATTTAACGTGGCTTTTGACACTACGAAAATGGATCAGGAAATAAATATTGATACTACAAAGCAATTGCAATATGAAAAACGAATAGAGTATCAACAGCTCCAAACTGTAAAAAAACTTCAGCACCAACAAACAGTTTCCTATGAACTTTCTTTTCTGCCTTCCGTTTCTGCCTTTTATACTTATTATGATGAATACGAAAGTAATACATCTTCTAATCTTTTTAAGAACCTTTATCCTTATTCGGATATTGGATTATCGTTCAGTCTGCCTTTATTCACGGGCTTTTCACGTATTGAAAACCTGCATGAATCGTCCTTGCAGGAAGATGTTCTGGGTTTGTCCGAGATAAATCTAAAATCACAAATCTATACTGAGTACTCTTCGGCGCTGGCTAATTATAAGAGTAGTCTGTATAACTGGCGGTTGCTGAAAGATAATCAAACCCGTGCCAAAAGAGTTTTCGATGTTGTGTTGCTTCAGTATGAACAGGGGATAGTAGCATATTTGAATTTAATCGTTGCTGAATCGAATTTGATAACAGCGGAAATTGGTTATGTAGACGCCTTGTACCAGCTTTTATCTAGTAAGATAGACTTGGAAAAAGCAATGGGTGAAGTCTCTATTAATTATTAAGCATTAAAACTGCGGGAATTATGAATAAAATAATATTGATAATAACTATTATAAGCTGCTTGTTTCTTTTCTCATGTAAACCGGCGCAGGCTCCGCCCCCTTCTTCAGTACCGGTCAACCTGTTTACGGTAAAGACTCAAACTGTTGTTTATTATGACAGATATATATCTACAACAGTTGCACTGAGCCAGGTAAACCTGCTTCCTCAAGTGCAGGGTTATATAACAGGTATCTTTTTTAAAGAAGGCGCCCATGTGAATAAAGGAGAGAAACTGTATGAAATTGATAGAAGTATCTATGAAAATAATTACAAAACGGCTGAGGCTAATGTGAAAGTTGCAGAAGGGAACTTAAAACAAGCCCAGGATGATGCCGACCGCTATGAAAAACTTAATAAAAACAAAGCCGTTGCCAAACAGATTTATGATCATGCGATGATAACATTGGAAAATGCCAAAAGTGAATATCAATCTGCGGTTGAATCATTAAAAACTGCAAAAACTAATTTGGACTTTTCCATTATTAGAGCTCCATTTAACGGCACAATAGGATATAGCCAGGTGAAATTGGGAGATTTAGCAACTGTGGGGCAGACTGTACTTAATACTATCTCTTCTGATGACCCGATGGGGGTAGATTTCCTTATAAATGAAAAGCAGTTACCCTATTTTGAAAATATTCAGAATGACAGGAATCATCCTGTTGATTCCCTCTTTACTCTTTTGTTATCCGAATACAATATTTACCCTTATACAGGAAAACTTTCGGTTATAGACCGTTCTGTCGATCCTCAGACAGGCACTATGAGGATCAGACTCATCTTTCCGAATCCGAAACAACTTTTACGTGCCGGTATGAGCTTCGTAGTAAGAGTCCATAATGAGGATTCAACACCGCAATTATTAATTCCTAATGAAGCTGTTGTGGAAGAGATGGGCGAATATTTTGTTTACGTGGCAAAAGATTCAGTAATTGCAAATCCCGGTGAAGCAGGCAGCCGATCCCAACAGGCGAAAAATGGTCATGAATTTTTCGCATTTGAAAAGAAAGTTCAGCTTGGGGCTATAATCCCGCCGAACGTGATAATAAAAAGCGGCATCAAAGAAGGCGACAAAATAGTTGTTGCTGGAGTGCAGTCATTACATAATGGCTCACGAATAACACCATAGGAAAAACCCTGTGCCGCCCCGACAAAAAAAAAGGTACCGGATAGAACAATTTGCCGAACATGCTATTAGAAGTTCTATGCAATTAAAATTAAATCCATTCCGCTATACTATGAGTGAGCTATGATCGCTAATACTTTTATTAAAAGACCTGTAACTGCTATGGTTATTTCTATAGTATTAGCGATTACCGGTATAATATGTATCTTTAGCTTACCCGTTGAACAGTATCCTCAAATTACTCCTCCCGTTGTTCAGGTTAATGGTCAATTTACCGGGGCCGATGCCCTGACAGTTGAGCAGACGGTTGCCACACCTATCGAACAGCAGGTGAACGGTACGCCGGGAATGGAATACATGCAGAGTAATAATACCAATAACGGGTTGATGTCAATAAATGTAACTTTCAATCTTGGAACCGATATTGATATTGCTACGCTCGATGTTCAAAACCGTGTAAGTATTGCCACTCCCTTGCTGCCGGCTGCGGTAAGCCGCTTAGGTCTTACGGTACGAGCCGTTAATCCAAGCATGCTTATGATGATAGCCATTTATGCTCCAAATGGAACTCACGACATCACTTTTCTCGATAATTATGCTAACATTTTCGTTCAAGACGCTCTGCTTCGTGTGCCCGGCGTGGGGAGTATTAGTAGATTTTCAGATGATTTTAGTATGCGTATCTGGATGAATCCGGAAAAAATGGCAGCTCACTCTTTAACCCCAATGGATGTTATTTCAGCTTTAAATGCCCAAAATGTGCAGGTCGCGGCAGGTTCTGCCGGGGTACCTCCTCAAAAAAAAACACAGACATTTGAACTCGGCATCCTTGTAAACGGAAGGTTAAGCAAAGTATCGGATTTTGAAAATGTAATTGTTAAAACTATTCCATCAACCGGTGAATTAGTTTATCTTAAAGACGTGGCAAGAGTAGAGCTTGGCAAGTTTACGTTTTCGAGCAATTCATTTGTTGACGGAAAACGGGCTTCATGCCTCCTTATTTACCAGGCGCCTGGAAGCAATGCCCTTAAAACAGCTAGCGGTGTAAATAAAGTACTTGCACAATTGAAAAATTCCTTCCCTGCTGATGTTGATTATAAAGTACCATTTGAGTCGGTTACAGTTGTAAAGGTTTCTATGAATGAGGTTGTAGAAACATTACTGTTAGCTTTGGGCATTGTAGCCCTGGTTGTGTTCCTGTTCCTTCAGAATCTGCGATCCACTCTTATTCCTTTGCTTGCCATACCTGTTTCTATCTTAGGCACTTTCTGCTTTTTCATACCGCTCGGGTTTTCTATTAATACACTCACAATGTTTGGATTTGTGCTTGCCATTGGTATTGTGGTAGACGATGCTATTATTGTAGTGGAGGCGGTACAGCATTATATTGACGAAAAGGGGATGTCTGCTAAGGAAGCTACTTACCATGCGATGAAAGACATTTCCGCGCCTGTTGTAGCCATAGCGCTTATTTTGGCGGCAGTATTTGTTCCTGTTGGTTTTATTCCCGGTATAGTCGGTAGATTATATCAGCAGTTTGCAATCACAATTGCCATATCCGTATTGCTTTCCGCTTTCATCGCCTTATCGCTCACACCTGCGCTTTGCTCTCTTCTTTTAAAACCGTCGGCTAAAAATAAACAGTCTAAATGGCCGGGTAAATTTTTCTTTGGTTTTAATAACTGGTTTAAAAATCTGACTGATAATTATTCGAAGGGCGTGAATCGCAGCATTAATGCAGCAAAGTATATTGTCATTTTACTTGTTTGTATTTGTATTGGAGCGCTGTTTTTATTTGAAAATAAGCCAACCGCCTTTATTCCTTCAGAAGACGATGGAAGTCTGTATGTAACTTTTCAATTACCCCCGGCATCTTCTACAGCTCAATCCGTTGCGGTCATGAACGAGTTGATGAATGTAATAACATCCACTCCGGGCATTGAACATTACGCTGCTCTATCTGGGCTGAATGTTGTGACCAATGCCACTAATTCGAATTGCGGTACAATTTATTGCCAGCTTAAATCGTGGAGTGAACGTTCAAAAGCCAATGAACAGGTCCCTGGCATTATAAAGGTGATTAATGAGCGTGTTGTTCAGGCAGGTATAAAAAATGCCATTGTCCAGGTTATTCAGCCTTCACCCATACCTGGCGTAGGTTCAACTGTCGGTTTCAATTTCCAGATTGAGCAGCGAAATACAAATGATGATGTTCACGCTTTCGAAAAAGTAGTAAACAATTTTATTACGGAGGCAAATAAAAACCCGGCAATTTCAAATGCATACAGCTTTTATTCTGCACATACGCCTAATTACAATCTTACTGTCGACAGGGAAAAATGTGAAAAGCTTGGAGTTAATATTGCAGATGTATTTACTACAATTCAGGCTTATATGGGCAGTATGTATATCAATGATTTTACTGTTTATAACCGGACCTTCCATGTAGTAGTTCAGGCTGATACAATGTTCCGTCAGTTTGTATCGGATATTGATAAATATTTCGTACGTAACCAGTCCGGATCATTAGTGCCGCTCGGAGAATTAATAAGCTACAAGCCGACAGAAGCCGCACCGCTCATATCGCATTTTAATATTTTCCGCTCTGCCGAAATAGACGGAGCCTCTCCTCCGGGATATAGCAGTACACAAACGTTGGCAGCTCTGAAAAATGTAGCTGAAAAAGTTTTGCCTGAAGGATATGATTATGAGTATTCAGGATTGAGCAGTGAGGAACTGAAACAAGGTTCAGTTACTCTTTATATCTTTATATTCTCTATCAGTTTCGTCTTTCTTTTTCTTGCAGCGCTTTATGAAAGCTGGTCGGTACCTTTTTCAGTACTGCTTGCAGTACCTGTAAGCGTTTTCGGCGCCATTCTTACGCTTACGTTCTTGCCGGGTATTTCCAATAACGTCTATTTCGAGATTGGACTAATTGCGCTGATCGGATTAGCTGCTAAAAATGCTATCCTGATAGTGGAATATGCTAAAGTACGTGTCGACCGTGGAGAAGAACTTATAAAATCCACAATGGAAGCAGTAAAACTTCGTCTACGCCCTATTGTTATGACGTCATTGGCTTTTATCTTCGGCGTATTGCCGCTCGTATTCGCTTCAGGCGCCAGCGCTGTAGCTCGGCAAACTATCGGGTATACTGTCTTTGGCGGTATGCTTGCCGCATCTTCAATTGCTATATTTATTGTCCCTGTACTTTTCGTAATAATTACACGTGTTTCTTACGGTAAGCAAAAGCTTGACTATCTTCAGACTCAACATGAGGAATTGATGGAAAAAGCTAAAAAAATTGAAGAACAAAATATTGACGCCGTATTGGAATACGAGATACTAATTTCTCGTGAGCTAAATAAACCTGAACATAAATGATAGCAAATACATTTATAAAAAGACCGGTTACGGCTATTGTAATTTCTATTGTATTAAGTATTTCAGGAATTATATGTATTTTTAATTTGGCTGTTGATCAATATCCTAATATCACTCCTCCCGCAGTTTCGGTAGGTGGGCAGTATACAGGAGCGGATGCACAGACTGTGGAACAAACTGTTGTTACTCCTATTGAAGAGCAGGTAAACGGCACACCGGGTATGGAGTATATGCAAAGCACCAGTACCAATACCGGATCAATGAACATAAGCGTTACTTTTAATGTCGGGACAAATGTACATATTGCAGCTTTAAACGTTCAAAACCGCGTTGGTATTGCTGCCCCTTTATTACCCTCGGTAGTCAGCCAGCTTGGTCTTACAGTACGCGCGCGAAATCCCAGTATGCTCATGCAGGTAGCTATCTTCTCGCCGAACGGATCGCATAACATTACTTTTCTGGATAATTATACAAGTATATTTGTTGAGGATGCACTGTTGCGAACACCCGGCGTCGGTGATATAACTGCACGTGCAGATAATTTCAGTATGCGTATCTGGATGAATCCGGAAAAGATGGCATCACACAGTCTAACTCCTCAGGATGTCATTTCCGCTTTAAATACTCAGAATGTTCAGGTAGCAGCGGGCTCGGCAGGTGCTCCCCCGCAGGATAATACGCAGATTTTTGAACAGGGCATTCTTGTAAACGGACGACTGAAAAATGTTTCCGATTTCGAAAATATAATTGTTAAAACTATTCCATCTACCGGCGAAATGATTTATCTTAAAGACGTGGCCAGAGTGGAACTGGGCAAATTTACATTTTCCAGCAATTCATTTGTTGATGGGAAAAGGGCTTCAATACTGTTTGTATACCAGGCGCCTGGCAGCAATGCCCTCGAAACAGCAAATAATGTTTATAATACGTTGATACAGTTGAAAAAATCTTTCCCTGCTGATGTCGATTATTCGGTGCCTTTTGAAACGGTTACAATAATAAAAGTTTCCATGCAAGAAGTAGTGAAAACTTTGCTGCTCGCCCTGGGCCTTGTTGCAATAGTTGTGTTCGTTTTTCTTCAGAACCTCCGTTCAACTATTATTCCTCTTCTTGCCATACCAGTTTCTTTATTAGGCACTTTCTGCTTTTTCATACCGCTCGGGTTTACTATTAATACCCTTACAATGTTCGGATTTGTTCTGGCTATTGGTATCGTTGTGGACGATGCTATTATTGTGGTGGAGGCGGTACAGCATTATATTGACGAACAGGGGATGTCTGCTAAGGAGGCAACTTATCGTGCTATGAAGGATATTTCAGGGCCTGTTGTTGCCATTGCGCTTATATTGGCGGCAGTATTCGTTCCTGTGGGTTTTGTACCCGGTATAGTTGGCAGGTTATATCAGCAGTTTGCTATCACCATTGCTATATCTGTAATACTTTCCGCTTTCATTGCTTTATCGCTGACACCGGCGCTTTGCACTCTCTTATTAAAACCATCGCATATTAACAAGGATTCTAAATGGCCGGGTAAATTTTTCTATTATTTCAATGTTTGGTTTGGAAAACTTAATGATGACTATACTCATGGTGTGAAACGCTGCATTCATGGCTCTGTATATATTATGATTCTGCTTGTGTGTATCTGCATCGGTACAATTTTTCTGTTCAAAAGTAAACCATCAGGATTCATCCCGGGTGAAGATATTGGTCGTCTATATGTTACTTATAATATGCCCGAAGGAACAACCACAACGAAATCTGTTGAAGTTATGACTAAATTAATGAAGATTGTAGGTTCCACACCTGGGGTCAATCACTATGCCGCAATATCCGGTTTCAACATTCTTAATGGGGGCGCTACTTCAAATTGCGGCAGTATGTTTTGTATGTTAAAGCCATGGGCAGAGCGTAAAGTGCCGGAACAACAGGTGCCCGGAATTATGAATGTGCTAAGGAAACGGATTGCAATGGCTGGTATTAAAGATGCCAATATAGTAGTCATCCCTCCTCCGCCTGTTAATGGCATTGGACTGGCAGCCGGGTTCAGTATGCAGATAGAGCAGGGAAATACGAATGATGATGTGTATGCATTTGAAAAAGTAGTGAAAAGGTTTATTGCCGAGGCACACAAAAATCCGGCAATTAATACTGCTTTCTGTTATTATGGTGCACATACCCCCAGTTATGAGCTTACACTTGACCGGGAAAAATGTGAGAAGCTGGGAGTTAATATAGCTGATGTGTTTACGACAATTCAGGCTTATATGGGCAGTTTGTTTATCAATAACTTCACACTTTATGACCGCATTTATCACGTAGTTGTACAGGCAGATACTACATTTCGTGCGCTAATATCGGACATGGATAAATATTATGTGCGCAACCGGTCGGGACAAATGCTGCCCCTAAGTACACTGATTAGTTATAAGGCTATTGTAGCGCCTCCATTAGTAACGCATTTCGATCTATTCCGCTCTGCAGAAGTTGATGGTTCAACCCCGCCGGGATACAGCACGGATCAGGGAATAGAAGCGCTGAAAGAAACTGCGGCAAAAGTTTTACCCCGTGGATATACTTATGAGTTTTCAGGTTTAAGCTATGAAGAAATTAAAGCAGGGTCAACCACCATTTATATCTTTATCTTTTCAATCTCTTTCGTTTTCCTGTTTCTGGCGGCGCTTTATGAAAGCTGGTCTGTGCCTTTTTCCGTTATGCTTGCTGTACCCATTATCGCCTTTGGCGCTATTCTTATGCTTTTCTTTATTCCGCGGCTTACAAACAATGTTTATGCCCAGATAGGTCTTATAACATTGATTGGGCTTTCAGCAAAAAATGCTATCCTTATAGTGGAATTTGCCAAGGTGCGTGTGGACCGCGGCGAAGAACTTATAAATTCCACATTGGAAGCAGTCAGACTTAGATTGCGCCCCATAATTATGACGTCAATGGCATTTATCCTCGGTGTACTGCCTCTTGCATTTGCAACAGGAGCGGGAGCAGTAGCCCGGAATACAATTGGATTTACTGTCCTCGGGGGAATGATTGCAGACTCTACACTTGCCATCTTGATTGTTCCTGTACTATTTGTATTAATTACCCGTTTGTCTTATGGTAAAAAGAAGTTTGCTTATCTTCAAGCGCATCATGAAGAATTAATGGAAAAAACAAGAAAAATGGAAAAACAAAACCTCGATGCCGAGTTAGAGTATGATATAATGCATAAACCTGACCAAAATAAAACAAAAAGTTAAATCTGTTGCTATTCAAGTTTCTGCCTGCCTGTAAAAATTCAAATTATTATGCTGCAAAATTGAAATTCAAGTGTGCTTTAACTAACTTTACTGGGTAAATTAATTATTTTTAAAAGGAGTTTAGGATGTCTATTAAAGTAGGTATAAACGGATTTGGCAGAATTGGAAGACTTGTATTTAACGCAATAGTTGATAAAGGGTTACTAGGAAGTAAAGTAGATGTTGTGGCTGTTGTTGATGTAACAACCGATGCTAAATATTTCGCTTATCAATTAAAATATGATTCTGTCCAGGGTAAATTTAAAGGTCAGCTTGCTACTGAAAAAAGTTCACCAACTGTGGAAGCAGACGATGTTTTAGTTGTTAATGGTAATAAAGTTAGGTGTATTGCCGCAACAAAAGATCCTTCACAATTACCTTGGAAAGAACTTGGCGTTGATTACGTAATTGAATCAACGGGCTTATTTACGGCTTCAGAAAAAGCTCAAGGTCATATTACTGCGGGAGCTAAGAAAGTTATTATTTCTGCTCCGGGCAAAGGCGATGTAAAAACTATCGTCCTCGGCGTTAATGATAATGAGTATGATGATGTAAAGCATAACATTATTTCAAACGCTTCATGTACTACTAACTGTTTGGCTCCTGTCGTTCATGTCCTTATTAAAGAAGGTATTGGCGTTGAAACCGGTTTGATGACAACAATTCACTCATATACCGCTACACAGAAAACAGTAGACGGACCTTCCAAGAAAGATTGGAGAGGCGGCAGAGCGGCAGCTATAAATATTATCCCTTCCAGCACCGGCGCTGCTAAGGCTGTTGGCGAAGTTCTTCCCTCCACAAAAGGTAAATTAACAGGCATGTCGTTCAGAGTTCCTACTGCAGATGTTTCTGTTGTCGATTTAACTTTCCGTTCGGTAAAAGATACTTCAATTGCAGAAATTGATGCTTTGATGAAGAAAGCTTCTGAAACTTATTTGAAAGGCATCCTCGGATATTCCAATGAAGAAGTTGTTTCTACGGATTTCATTCACGATGATCGTTCTTCTATTTATGATTCTCTTGCAACTCTTCAGAATAATTTCAAAGATGAAAAAAGATTCTTTAAGATTGTTTCATGGTATGATAATGAATGGGGTTATTCCTGCAGAGTAGCTGATTTACTTGTTAAAATAGCAAAGTAAATAAATTATTTGACAACAAAGACGAAGCATGTGCTTCGTCTTTGTTTTATTAATTCATGTTACGCAAAATTTGATATTTATATAACCACAGCCTTTAGGTTGTGGAAAACAAACCATTAAAAATAGGGCTTTAGCCAAATTGAATGAAATTTTCGGCTAAAGTTAATATAAAAAAACTCCTTAATTAATTTTGTTTCATGCGGTTTCCGCAATTAAATAAAGGAAGGTAAAACAATATGAGTAAACTTTCGATTGATAAGTTAAACTTAAAAGATAAAAGAGTTCTTGTACGTGTCGATTTTAACGTTCCGCTGGATGAAAATTTTAATATTACTGATGATAATAGAATCAAAGCCTCGCTGCCGACAATTAAAAAGATTATTTCAGACGGCGGCAAAACTATTTTAATGAGCCACTTAGGCAGACCAAAGGGTAAAGTTAATCCTAAATATAGCTTAAAACCTGCTGCTGTACGTTTAAGTGAGCTTTTGGGAAAAGAAGTTAAACTTGCACCTGATTGCATTGGCGATGAGGTTAAAAAGATGGTCGATTCCTTAAAAGATGGCGATGTTCTTTTGCTTGAAAATTTAAGATTCCATGAAGAAGAAGAGAAAAACGATCCGGGGTTTTCAAAAAAATTAGCCGGGCTCGGCGATATTTATATCAACGATGCTTTCGGTAGCGCTCACCGGGCACATGCTTCTACGGAAGGTGTAACTAAATATATTAAACAGTGTGCTGCCGGCTATTTGATGCAGAAAGAGTTGGATTACCTTGGTGGCGCTATTACAAATCCTTTAAGACCTTATTGCGCAATCCTGGGCGGAGCAAAAATTTCAGGCAAAATTGATGTAATTATGAATTTGTTCGATAAAGTTGATACTATGATTATCGGCGGCGGTATGGCGTATACTTTTTTTAAAGCTCTCGGCAAAGAAATTGGTAAGTCGCTTCTCGAAGAAGAAAAAATCGGGCTTGCAAAGGAAGTGCTGGAAAAAGCCGCAAAATCAAAAGTTAAATTTTTATTGCCCGTTGATGTAATTGTTGCCGAAGAATTTAAAAATGAATCACCCGCTGCCGCTGTAAGTATTGATAATATACCGGCAGATAAAATGGGTTTGGATATTGGCCCGGAATCAATTAAATTATTCTGCGACGAAATTGCTAAAGCAAAAACAATAGTTTGGAACGGTCCTATGGGTGTGTTTGAAATGGACAATTTTTCAAAAGGCACATTTGCTATTGCTAACAAACTAGTTGAAGTTACATCTCAAGGTGCAATTACTATTATAGGCGGCGGGGATTCTGCTGCTGCAATCAGCAAAGCGGGTTTGGAAGATAAAGTTTCACATGTTTCAACCGGCGGCGGTGCATCACTTGAATTCCTTGAAGGTAAAATCCTTCCCGGAGTCGCCGCTTTAAGTGAAGCTTAGCATACTATAAATAGTTAAATCTGAGTAAATTTTACTTGTTGAAATATTACTTCATGACCCGGTTTTTTATTGAAACCGGGTTTTATAATTAAATCTATGAATTAAAGGATTCTTTTGTGAGCGACTATTATAAACCTTCTGGATTTGGCGGTTTCAGTTTATTTCCCCCGGTTATTAAAAACCTGATTATTATTAATATAATCGTTTTCATAATGCAGATGTTGGGAGAACAGGTTATTCTTGGTAATGCATCCGGCAGCTATTTATTAAATAAATGGTTTGCTCTTAATCCTTTAGGGGGCGCTGATAATTACGGTATCCCTTACCATTTCCAAATCTGGCAGTTAGTTTCATATCAGTTTATGCACGGTGGATTTTCTCACATTTTCTTTAATATGCTTTTTTTGTGGATGTTCGGGATGGAAGTTGAAAATTTGTTGGGCTCTAAGAAATTTTTAACTTTTTACTTAACCTGCGGTATTGTTGCAGGTATATGCCAATTAGTTTTTCCTTTTTTGTTTAACGAAACGCCTGCGCCTACAATTGGTGCCTCGGGTGCTATCTTTGGAGTCCTTGTAGCTTTTGGTATGCTGTTCCCCGACAGATACGTCTATATCTATTTTTTAATCCCGGTTAAAGCCAAATATTTAATAATCTTTATGATTGTGGTTGAGTTTTTCTCACTGCCTACCGGTGGAGATGTTGCACATCTTGCCCATCTTGGTGGTGCGCTTGCAGGCTTTATTTTTGTACTGTTTAACAGGAAACCATCTTATTCGGGAAATGCTTTTTTCGGTTCGAACACAAGAAGTGGAGGTAAACTTTATGATTCGTTTAAAAACGCTTCAAATGTGTTTAAGAAAAAAGATGATGTCGAAGACGCTGATTATTATGATATAAACAGCGATAAAGATAATCATGAAATATCGCAGGAAGAAATTGACAAAATTTTGGATAAGATTAGCAAATCGGGTTATCAAAACTTGTCCGAAAGAGAGAAAAAAGTTCTGTTTGAAGCAAGTAAAAGAATGAAGTAACCACTAATCATTACACTTCCGGTTCAATCGATTGATTAAGAAAACAAATATATTTTGCAAGCTGATTTTCGTCCAGGTGATAACTATTTTTTCACTTCTGCTTTCAGGTTGTACTAAAAAAACCGTAGATGAAAATAATTTTGCAAAAATTTATACTGAAATGATTATTGCACAGGATACCGCTAACTATACGCCTGATAATTTCAAATCTGTTCAGGATATAATATTTAAAAGATATGGTGTTACACGCGTTGAATATACTGCAACAGTGGATTCTTATAATAAAGATCCGCAGAAATGGGAAAAGTTCTTTGATAAAGCTATTGCTTATGTGCAGGCTCTGAAGAATCAGAAGCAGCCCGGACAGCTTGCAAAACCGAAATAGCTTTATATTTTGCAGATGCAATTCTAATCATCGGGTATGTAATTTCTTCCGGCAGGCGTTTTTTTAATTCTTTTAAATCGATAATTCCGCTTTTAATTTCTTTTATTATTAACTCGAAAAAATTTTCTTCAAAAAGGTGATTAATATCGGTAGAGGGCTCATATTCAATTATAGTTTCTATCTGCATGGAAATTACTGCTTCGGAAAGTTTCCGCAATGCTGCTATATCCTTCAATGAATATTCTTTTACGAGCAGGTTATTTGTCTCTTTTATGTTTTGAGGTATAGTGCGTGCTTCAGCTTCAGTAATATCTTTTTTATCTTTTCTGTTAATAAATTCATTAACTATTTCAAGCAAATCATCCCCTAATTTGTTAAACATACGGTTGTTGAAGCCTTTGATTAAAAGCAATTCGTGTTTTTCTTTAGGACGTTTTTCGGCAACATCGCGGAGCAATTCATCCGGGCAGATTAAATATCCCGTCTGCATAAATTTCTTTGCCGCTTTAGCTCTTGCATCTCTAAGCAGATTAAAAAGCTCTAAGTTCTCATCAAAATTTGCAGGTTTCACGCCCTTTTCTCTAATTAATCCTTTTGAAATTAAAAATTCAATGCCGGACTTTGTAATAAATAAATTATTGTTATCATTGTCTCTCGCAGCATATCCGCCGGTCAGGAGATCGCGTAAGACAATCTTAACATCATTTTTATCGTAATTAATGCAGCAGCCGTATGTGTCGTAGAATTTATATTTTGCAATCCTGCTTGAACCTCTCACTACGGAAATAAGGGCGGATTCGGTTAACGGAATTTTTTCTTCATTAAGAGTGCGTAATATTATTTCCTTGACATACTCAATTGTTTCGCCAGGAATTTCTTCTTCAATTTTACACCTGTCGCATTTGCCGCACTTATAATTGTTTGCATCCTCGCCGAAATAACTCAGTATGTACTTGAACCTACAGTCATTTGAGTATACATAATCCACCATCATCTCAACTTTTTTTAACTGCGCAAGGTAGCTCTCATTTATTTTATGGTAATCTAATCGGAGCCTTTTTGAGTCGATTCGCGGTGAAGTTAAAACAACGCTCTCTTTTGAAAACGGTTTTGAATATTTTATAATGTTTATATTATCAAGGATGTTAAGAGTTTCCTCCACATCCGGTTCACTGTACCCTAATCGCTTTGATAGATCGCCTGCTGATATTTGTACCTGCCCGGTAAAAATATTGCCGCCATATTCACGGAGCAAAAACAAGATTAATTCTTTTATCAGGCTGTTTGAGTTATTTTTAACAAATTCTTTAAGTTTGTTTTTCTCAAAAGTTAGTTGAATAGATGATTTATTTTCAAATTCGGAGGGCTGTCTTAAATAACCTGCATTCTCTAAAAACTTTAATGCGGAGTATAAAAGTCCCTTGTTTATTTCCCTTTTAACATGAGCGGAAATAAAACCAGTATTAATTAATATTTCTTTATTGCTGTAATTTCCTTCAGCAACCTGTCCGTAATCGCAAATTGCATCATATGTTTTTTGAATTAATTCTTTATCAGGGTGAGAGTTCGTAATAAAATAATTCTGGATATTAATATCTCTATCGTCATGCAGAAGATAAACGTAAGATTTTTTACCGTCTCTGCCTGCACGTCCGATTTCCTGGTAATAATTTTCAATTGAGCCTGGCGTATTATAATGCACAACAAGCCTGATGTCTTTTTTATCTATACCCATTCCGAAAGCATTTGTCGCCGCAATAACGGAAAAGCTTCCGTTTATAAAATCTTCCTGGACTTTCTTTCTTATTTCGGGCGCTAAACCGGCATGATAATATCTGCAATTAACCCTGTGAAGATTTAAGAACTCAGCAATTTCCTCCGTGCGTTTTCTTGATGCTGTATAAATAATAGCCGGAGTCTTATGTTGAGAAATAAGCTCAAGACATTTCTCCTTTTTCTTTTTAGTGAGCGCTACGTTCAATTCAAGATTATCTCTTTCAAAACCTTTTACAAATATTTTAGGATCAACAAGTCCAAGCTGTATAACAATATCTTTTACCACTTCGGGCGTAGCTGTTGCCGTAAAACCTGATATTTTTTTTATTGAGACGTAATCAATAAACTCTTTTATTTTCCTGTAGCTTGGTCGGAAGCTGTGTCCCCACTCGCTTATACAGTGTGCCTCATCAACAAATAAAAATTCCGGATGAAGGCTTTTTATCCTGTCGGCAAATTGTATATTTTCCAACCGTTCAGGGGCAACATACAGCAGCTTGAAATTGCCAAATGAAATCTTCTTCAGTACTTCGTCAGCCTCATAAAAACTCATAGAACTGTTGATAAAAGCGGCTATCGTTCCATTTTTATTTAAAGAATCTACCTGGTCCTTCATCAAAGCTATAAGAGGTGAAATGACTATCGAAAAATTATTGGATATAAGTGCAGGCACCTGGTAACAGATTGATTTCCCTGCGCCTGTTGGTAAAACCGCAAGGATGTTTTCACCTTTAATTATTAAATCTACTATTTCCTGCTGGCTTTGCCGGAAGGAATTGTGTCCGAAATATTTTTTTAACGCGTCTATTGGAAACATAAATTCATCAGTTAAGTATATAAATTACTTTTAAAAGATACGAAATTTATGTCTGAACTCAGACATATTTTCCTCCATTTGTTAGGTTTAATGATTTATTAAGAGTATCTTAACATTGCTTATCTTTTCAATAACGCACACTTGACCCGGATTCCATAAGCATTTCTTAATTTATTCAATTGAGGCTGATAATGTTTAAAATGTTGATGATAGAAGACAACCCGAAGTATTCTTCAGAAATAAGTTCTTCATTTAAAGGATTTTGCCAATTGCATACTACTAGTTCAGCTGCAATAGGGCTAAATCTTGCAAATGCAAATAACTACGACCTTATTATGATAGATGTTAATATGCATGCCCAAACTTCCGGATTAGAGAATGTGCAGGCAATAAAAAGAGCCGGCAATAATAGTTTAATACCTATTGTAGCATTTTCAATCAGTCAATTATTAGAAGATAAAGATATTTTATTCTTTAATGGTTTTACTCATATTATATCCGAACCATTTAATATCAGGAATTTTGCACAACAGATTAAATTTATTCTTTCTTCCCGGCAAAAAGATAATTACTTTTCCCACCATATCACTGAAAATGAACCGTTAATACCTAAAGTAGTTTATTAAATCTTTCATCTTTACACATTCACGTTAAATGGTACGGCATTTTGTAGGTTGGGCAGCCCTCCTGACGGCAAAATTTGCCAGACTATTGTTCTGTCTGAAATCGTACCGATAATTTGTCAGATAACCATAAATGGTCGAACAAACCCTGCCATCCGGCAAAACAGGGCAAGCAGCTATTCTGCATTTTTACCTCATCACCTCGAATAACCGTTAAACCCTTTGTGCTTCGCCTCTAACAACATCTTTCCTTATATTTGTAACATAAAATAAAAGGACTGGCATACTTATGAATGCAATTGCAATTGAAACTACCGGATTGACGAAAGTGTATTCTTCATCTTTCGGTAAAAAGAAAGTTGAAGCGCTTTTTGATTTAAATCTTTCTATTCCGGAGGGTACAATTTTCGGTTTTCTTGGTCCAAACGGAGCTGGTAAAACAACCTTGGTTAAATTATTGCTTGGAATAATTTTCCCGACATCCGGCAGCGCTAAAATTTTAGGGGGCGGAATAAATGACTATAGGGTTAAATCAAAGATTGGTTATCTACCTGAAAATCATAAGTATCCGGCATATTTAACAGGCGGAGAAGTTCTTAAATTTTTTGGAAAATTAAGCGGTTTGGATGGCATTATATTGGATAAGAAGATTGATGAAATGCTTGAACTTGTGCAGATGACTAAGTGGAAAAAGTCAAAGGTGAAAACTTACTCAAAAGGTATGATGCAAAGACTGGGGCTAGCGCAGGCAATGCTGAATGATCCTGAATTGATTTATCTTGATGAACCTACAGATGGCGTTGATCCGATTGGGCGAAAAGAAATTAGGGATATTTTAATTGATCTGAAAAATAAAAGGAAAACAATATTTCTTAACAGTCACCTGCTTTCCGAAGTTGAATTGATTACAGATAGCGTTGGTATTCTGAATAAAGGAATGCTCCTCCGCGAAGGAACCGTAAAAGAACTAACCGAGAAAAAAGAAGAATACAAAATAAGTATGGAAGGAAACATTGAGAATCTTCCAGCTGATGTAAAACGGGATGCAAATTTCATAAATACCGGTTGCGGCTATTATTCATTTAAGGTCGCAGATACTCAGGATTTAAACCGCATTCTTGACCTGCTTAGAAATAATGGTATAATTATAAAAGAAATGGTTCAGCAGAAAAATACTCTGGAAGAAATGTTTATATCTTTAATTAATGAAGCCGAAAGCACCGCTAATGCTTCCCAAAAGGAGAGTGTAAAATGAAAAATTTATGGATATTAACGTGGTATACATTGCGGGAAGCAATGGCAAGAAAGGTCTTTATTTCCTTCTTTATTATTTCTATTTTAGTTCTTTTGGTGATGGGTTTAATTTTTGGGCTTTCAAATAATATATCGCTCGGAGTCAGCGGGGCAACTCATTTTGAAAATCCTATTATTAATGTAGAGATGATGATTGTATCCCCTTTAGCCAGCCTTTGTCTATTGCTTGCAATTTTTTCAAGTTCAAGCTTTGTACCTGTCATGCTTGAAAAAGGAAATATAGACCTTCTTCTTTCAAAGCCTGTTTCCCGGGACCAACTTCTTTGGGCTAAGTTCCTCGGAGGTATTTTGGTCGTTTTATTAAATATTTCTTTTTTAATTTTTGGTATATGGTTGATAATTTCTATAAAGTTTTCATTTTGGGATTTTTATTTTCTTAATATTATTTTTTCTATAACTTTTACATTTGCAGTATTATATTCATTGATTGTGTTGCTTGGTGTAATGACAAAAAGCTCTACGCTTGGAATGATGCTGGCTTATTTTATTTTTATTATTCTTAGCCCGCTGCTATTTTTGGTGGAAGATAAATTCAATGCTTTTATTAAAAATAAGTTTTTAAAAGATTTAATAGATGCTTTTTACTATTTCATTCCTAAGACTCATGAATTAATGGGCAAAGTAACGGTAAATCTTGCATCCGGTAAAGCAATAGATAACTACCAACCCGTACTAACTTCCCTTGTCTTTCTTATTTTAACTATGGGAATAGCTATCTCAATTTTTAGAAAGAAAGATTTTTAGAAGTTATAAAAGGATAATGAATTACCGTTTGTATTGTAAATAAACGTTTTAAGTGACTTTAGTAAGTATAATAAATATACGATAATATAATTGAATTATGTTATCTATGGCACAATATTTGGAAATTCGGTATTATCAGGCAGTGGCTTGATATGCTCAAATAAGAATCTTATACATAATTTGTTAAATAATCCCGAAAACCTAGCGGATTAAGGCTGTTAAAATGTAGGGTAACTTACCAAGCCTGCCTGACGGTAGGCAAGTCGACCCTTATTATGGTTCAATATTGACTAAAAATAAAATATTAATTTTTGCTGTGGCATTAAATAATTACTTTTAGTCAGCCTCGAAGTTTCAATTAGTTAACGGTTTAATATAAAATATTTGTATAAGATTGACAATTAGCATTTAATTTTTAATATTGATTTAATAGGGATTACTTAAAATGCAGGAAGAAAATCTTAAGCTGGAAGATTTGTTGGGAAAAACAAATGCGCCGGGCAATGTACGCGGAATTATTAATAATGTAGCCATTATCGGAGCAGGTGTTATGGGGCAGGGAATTGCTCATACTATTGCTGCAGCCGGTTTGGAAGTCATGGTTGTTGAAAAAGATCCTGGGCATCTGGAAAAATCTAAAATGGATTTAAATGAATCAATGGACCGTGAGATTAAAAGATGGGCGATGACCCGGTCCGAAAAAAAATCAATCTTAAACAGGATAAATTGGAAATGCACTCTTGATAAAATAAGTGAGTACGATTTAATCATTGAAGCTGTCGATGAAGACTTTCAATTAAAACAATTAATTTTTTCCGAATTGGACTCATTGGCAAAGAAAGATGCTATCTTTGTCTCTAATACTTCAACTTTAAGTCTTACTAAAATTGCTGAAACCACCGGTCGTCCGGATAAAATTATAGGAATGCACTTTTTACATCCAGTACCTAAAATTCCGCTTGTAGAATTGATAAAATGCCTGCACACTTCAAATGAAACAGTTGAGACGGTAAAAATCTTTGCGGCAAAAATCGGCAAAACTCCGGTTGAAGTTTATGAATACCCCGGGTTTGTTACAACCCGCGCAATTGTTCCGTTGCTTAACGAAGCAATGTACATACTCCTCGAAGGTGTTGCAGATACAAAAGATATCGATACGGCTATGAAATTAGGTTATAACTTCCAGTATGGTCCCTTAGAAATGGCTGACATGATGGGACTGGATGAAGTTTTGGCATGGATGGATTCTCTTTGGAAAACACTCGGTGAGCCACGTTATAGAGCCTGCCCCATTCTTAGAAAACTTGTTCGTGAAAGAAAACTTGGCAAAAAAACCGGTGAAGGTTTTTATAAGTATGATGAAGATGGGCAAATTATTCAATAAATTTTGATAAGCGAAAGTAAAAATTATGAAAGTATTAGTTCTGAATTGCGGCAGTTCGTCTATAAAATATCAGTTTTTTGATACGGTTCAAGAAATTGCTTTGGCAAAAGGCGTTGTTGAACGTATTGGGATGAGCAGCGCTGTTTTATCCCACACCCGCTATGACGGAGACGGGATTAAAATTGCTGGTGAAATTCTTGATCATACTATTGCTATTGAATATGTACTTGGTGTAATGTTAAGTAAAAACCATGGCGTTATAGATGATAAAAAAGATATTGAAGCAGTTGGTCACAGAGTTGTTCACGGCGGAGAACATTTTACGGATTCAATCCTTATTACCGATGAAATTATGCAGGTTTTACAGGATAATATTGAACTTGCACCGCTTCATAATCCGCCAAATATAAAAGGAATTCAGGCAGTAAAAAGAATACTGCCTAATGTTCCTCAGGTCGCGGTTTTTGATACTGCCTTTCACACAAAAATGCCTCCAAAAGCTTTTTTATACGGCATACCGTACGAACTTTATAAGAAACATCAAATTAGAAGATATGGCTTTCACGGGACTTCACATTCGTATGTGGCTAATAAAGCTGCGGAAATTTTAGGAAAAGATCTGAAAGGTTTAAAAATAGTAACTGCTCATTTGGGAAATGGGTGCAGCATGGCGGCAGTTCAAAATGGAGTTTCTATTGATACCACAATGGGTTTTACCCCGCTTGAAGGTCTTTTAATGGGAACTAGAAGCGGCGATCTTGATCCTTCTCTTATATTGTATATTATGGGCAAAGAAGGCTTATCTCTTAACGAAGCCAATACTCTTTTAAATAAACATAGCGGACTTATTGGTATAAGCGGGGAAAGCAGCGACATGCGCGAAATTCTTGCTGCTGCTAATGAAGGGCATAAACGTTCAAGGTATGCTTTTGAAATATTTGCGTACAGGGTTAAAAAATATTTGGGCGCTTATGCCGCTGCAATGGGTGGTTTGGACGCCTTTGTATTTACCGGCGGCATTGGTGAAAATTCTCCCGAAGTTAGGGAAGAGGTCTGCAAAGGACTTGAATTTCTCGGAGTTGAACTTGATGATCAAAAAAATAAAAATAAAGAAAATATCATTTCTAAAGATTCTTCACCTGTTCCTATTTTACGGATTCCTACTAATGAAGAGCTTGTTATTGCAAGAGATACTAACAGAATAGTCGAAAAAATAATTGCCAAATAAGTATAAAAGACAAGAAAAATATTCTTTGCTTTTCTAAATTGTTTGATAAAAAGTGACGGCTTGGAACTTGTCAAAATTTAGTTTGAAAATTAAAATAAAAGTTTATGAACTTCAATATATTCCTGCTCTCTTTTATCCCGTTGTTTGTCGCAATTGATATTATTGGAACAGTTCCCATCTTTTTAGGTTACACTCAGGGTATTTCTGGTTATCAAAGAAAAAAATTAATTTTTGAAGCTATTTTAGCTGCATTTATAGTTGCAAACTTATTTATAATAAGCGGAAAATTAATACTTGATTACATGGGGATTACTATTGATGACTTTAGAATTGCGGGGGGGATAATACTGCTTGTCCTTTCAATAAGTGATATTCTCAGTTCTTCCGAGAGTTTAAAAAAACCTTCCGCCGATATAGGAGTTGTTCCTCTTGGCATTCCCCTTATCATGGGACCTGCGGCATTAACTACTATTATTATACTTCTAAGAAATTTTGGCTATGTTCCTACAATAGTATCTATGGCATTAAATTTATTCATTGCCTGGCTGGTGCTTGTTAATGCAAGATGGCTTTTAAAAATCATGGGGGATGGAGGTTCAAAAGCTTTCGCTAAGATAGCCTCACTTTTTCTTGCTGCAATAGCCGTTATGATGATTAGAGTCGGTGTGCTTAATATTTTCCATATTAAATAATAAATATATAATAAAGCATTTTATAGGTAGGTATGTACAGCATTACATATTTTCCCCCTAAAAATTCTTAATTTGCTTTTTAATTATCATTCTTATATTATCTTATATCAGACTATTAAACTTTTTTAATTAATATTAAATTTAAATAAAAAGGAATTGGTATGGATCTGGGAATAAAAGGGAAAACAGTGCTGGTAACTGCTTCCAGTAAAGGAATAGGCAGGGCTGTTGCCGAGGGATTAGCAGCCGAAGGATGCAGCGTTGCAATCTGTTCAAGAAATAAAGATGAACTTCTGAATACAGCAGCAGAAATTAAAAAGAAGTACTATACCGAGCCGGTATGGTGTGTCTGTGATCTTAATAATATTAAAGATATTGAAACTACTATTGAAACAGTTACTAAACAGCTCGGCAGGATAGAAATATTAGTGAATAATTGCGGTGGACCAGAGCCCGGTAACTTTCAGCAGCTTAATGAAAAAAAATGGCAGGCAGCATTTGAACAGGTCCTTTTAAGTGCAGTCAGATTTTGTAATTTTGTTATCCCCGATATGATTTTAAATGAGTGGGGCAGAATAATAAATATTACATCGGTCTCGGTTAAACAACCCATAGATAATTTAATGCTTTCAAATTCTTTGAGAACCGGTTTAATAGGCTTTGCAAAATCGCTCAGCAATGAAGTTGCAAAATTTAATATCACTGTTAATAGCGTGGCTCCCGGTTATACATTAACAAACAGAATATATGATATCGCTGTACATAAAGCCAAACAGTTAACTATATCACATGAAGAAGTTCTAATTGAAATGGCAAAAGAAATTCCCATAAACAGACTTGCGAGCCCTGACGAAATAGCATCTGTTGTTGTTTTCCTCGCTTCCAAACAGGCAAGCTATGTTACCGGCAATACAATCCAGGTGGACGGCGGACTTGTCAAAGGAATATAATTGTGCAATTTTCAAAGTCCCTCTCTTTGTAAGAGATGGATTTTTCACAAAGAGATGACTTTGTCAATTGTGAGTTCTACGTAACATGAGTATTATTTACACAGTCTCTTATGCTTGTGGTTATATATCAAATTATTATATCTAACAGGAGCTATTAATTTTACCTTTCAAAAAAATGAGATCATGAGCAAGGACAAGAAAAGATGAGAAAACGTTTCGAAATAATTTTACCCCCTGATAAAGTAAATGATAATGTGGAACTATATTCTGAAGCGGTTAAAATATTAAAAGTATCTTCAGGTGAAATTACCGCGATTGTTGTAAAAAAGAGGTCTATTGACGCAAGAAAAAATCCTGTGTACAGGTGCATTTGCGATGTGTACATAAACGAACTGCCCGCTGAATCAGGAAATATAATATCTTACCGGCAAGTAAAGAATGATAAAAAAGTTTTGATTATCGGCTTCGGCCCTGCTGGAATGTTTGCAGCATTAAGACTAATTGAACTTGGCATCAAACCTGTTATTTTTGAAAGAGGCAAGGATGTTCAGGCAAGGAGAAGAGACTTAAAAGCTATTCAGCAGAACCACATTATAAATCCGGATTCTAATTATTGCTTTGGCGAAGGCGGAGCCGGTACATTCAGCGACGGTAAACTGTATACGCGTTCCACAAAACGGGGCGATGTTTCAAAAATTTTAAATATCTTTATTCAGCACGGCGCAGACCCGGACATCGCTATAGATTCGCATCCCCATATCGGTTCAAATAAATTACCTCAGATAATTAAAGCTATTAGAGAAACTGTTTTGAATTGCGGGGGTGAAATAAATTTTAACTCACGTGTTACTGATTTTTATTTTAAAGACGGGAAAGCTGTCGGACTTATTGTAAACGGAGAAGCAGAATATTTTGGCGACTCTATAATAATTGCAACCGGGCAGTCTGCAAGAGATATTCCCTGCCTCCTGAATAAGAAAAATATTAGGCTGGAGCCTAAGCCTTTTGCTATGGGTGTAAGGATTGAGCATCCCCAACGGTTAATAAATGAAATTCAGTATCATTCAAAAGATAAAATAGAAAATCTCCCCGCGGCAAGTTATAATGTGTCATGTAATTTTTCGGGAAGGGGAATATATTCTTTTTGCATGTGTCCGGGAGGTATAATCGTACCTGCTGCAACATCGCCCGGTGAGATTGTTGTTAACGGTATGTCTCTTTCAAGAAGGGATACAATCTATGCAAACTCCGGCTTTGTGGTTACTGTTAATGAGGAGGACTGGAAAAAATATGAATCATCATTTCCTTTTGGCGGAGTGATGTTTCAAAAAGAATTGGAGCAGAACGCTTTTGAACTTGCCGGCAAAACTCAAAGCGCACCCGCTCAGCGCGCAACAGATTTTGTAAATAAAAAAGTTTCATCAACCCTGCCAAAATCTTCCTATATACCGGGACTTACATCAGCGCCACTGCATGAAGCTTTACCACGTTTTATGGTTGACGGGATAAAAAAGGCTTTATTATTGTTCAACGGCAGGATGAAAGGATTTTACTCCGAAGAAGCTCAGCTTATTGCTGTTGAAAGCAGGACAAGTTCTCCTATCCGCATTCCCAGAGTTAAGGAAACTTATATGCACCCGCAAATAGACGGGCTTTTCCCAAGCGGGGAAGGCGCCGGTTATGCTGGAGGAATAGTTTCTGCAGCAATGGATGGTGAAAATTGCGCTGATGCTGCAGTAAAATATATTTCTAAATAAATAATATTTTATCATAAAACAGCCCATAACTTCGGCATAGCCATTTCCTTGGGACAGTCATGGGTTAAAAGAAAGAAATTTCACATTTGTTAACCGTTTCAATTGTCCGCATTTGGTGAAACAGTTTTTATTAAAAGTAAGTCTCCAGCTTAATTCATACGTTCAATTTTATCCTACCCCCGAATCACCGGGGGTGAAATGATTATAGCAAATGGCTGCCACTTAAAATCCGTTAAGTCCCAGGGATGGTATAGTAACGGGTAAAATAATCGACCAACTAAAACAATCGCAGCTGCAGAGCTGAGATGTATTTTGGTTTAAAAAATATTAAATTGAATAAATATATTATGGGAATAATATGAAAGTAGAAGAAGAAAAAAATAATCCACCATTATGGTTTTTAGTAGCCGGCATAATATTTATATCTATAACTGCTTATTTCGTTATGATGGCTCCGACAAAGCCATATACTCCGGACAATCAGTATTACTTGAAGGATGCCCAGAGCAAAATAATTTATAAAACTAATTTTGTGCAGGCAAATATATCCTGATTTAATTGATACTATTGCTATCCTGCTAACTGCTCACCTTGCGCAAAAGATATTTGGCATAGCCATTCCTATGGAATAAAATTGGATGTAAACTAAAATGCAGGTCAGCCTGCCTGCAGGGAGGAATTCCTATTGTGACGGAAGTGCAAGCAAATAGAATAGTTCTACTTGTTTTTATCCTTCTTTTTGTTTTTAGGAACAGCCTTTTTCTTTACGGCTTTTGGCTTGGTCTTTGCAGTCTGCGGGCTTTTTGCAGCTTTTCCTGACGGTTTTTTTTTGATTGGCTTCCTTTTAAACGGTTTCGGCTGCAAGCCGAGTAAATGTTTCAACTCAAGAATTTTATAACTTGAATTGTCCGAAGCATCTTTTATTTTATCAATAAATAAATATGAATTCTTAATATAGCTGTTTAATTTTTGAATGTTTTTAATCCCGATAGTTTTATCATTTCTTAACCTGCTGACCTCTTTTATATAAGAGAGAGCAAACAGCCAGTTTATTAATCCGTCAAATCTTTCCCTGTTGTAATATATATTCCCCTCAAACTCATTAAGCAGAACATAATTACATGCTTCCTGCCCGCTGATTAATTCAGATATAAAATTCTGTGAAGGAAAATTCTTTTCCGTTAATCTTTTGTTAACCAGGTAATCTTTGGCTAAAAGTGTCTTTATAAGGGAAATGTTCTGATAAATATCATCAACGTTTTTATAGGAAGATTTTATTATTTCGAACAATGCTTTTTCAAGGAGAAGTTCGCTAAAAAATTTAATGTGAATAATCTCATCGCTGCCGCTGTTGAAAATATTTTTTATAATAAGATAAACAAATAATACATGGGAATAACCGTTTCCGCCGAACGAATTTATGAAACTTAAAAAAGAACTATTCTTGATTAAAACGCCGGAACTTAACTTCTTTTCATCTAGCTTTTTATAATTCTCATAAAAGAATTTTACATCCAAAATACTCTCAAAAAGATTATCAATGATTTTTTCATTTTTCAATTCTAAGTAAGAAACTGTCCGCACTTCATTGATGAAATTATTTAGCCTGTCTATGCTTACATTGGTTAATATGTTCTTGAAGCCGTAACTTTTAGATAAAACAGTTTCTTCAATAAAACAATACTTTTTCAGTTCATCAATTATTCCGAAATTGAACAGGTTGTTAAATCTTTCATGAACGGGAGTTAGTTTAAGTTCTTTTATTGCATATTCAATTGACGGAACGCCGGAATCGTTCAATAAATATGATAGTTTTTCATATTCGCCTTTTTCATCATAGAACTCCTTAAAATCAAGAAGTACCCTGTATTCATAACCGTTCAATGAAAAGTTTAAACCATCGGTAAAAACTTCTTTACCGGATACTAAGTATTCTAATTTTGTACGATGATCTTTAAATGAATAGAATTTCTTATGATTACTTTCAAAATCCAAGGCTTCGGCTAATTTCTTTACACTAATATTTTTTGAACCCTCGCCGGTTGCTTTACCTACCGCATAGTTGATGGAACCGCTACATTGTACATAGGCATTGTTATAAACAACAAGAGCTTTCTCATCACCCGATTTATTAGTAAACGCAAATACGTTTTCATTTACATTTCCGGCTTGATCTGTAAATGTATAAAATTCAAATTTAGTTACCTGGCTGAATAAATGCCGTTTACGCATCAGGGGGAATATTTCTTCCTCGTGCCTGCGGATAAGATGATTATCTGGGAATTCATTATAATAAGCCCGCTTGTATTCCATCCCGTATTTTTCAGAGAACCCTTCAATTTGACCGTGAGCGAACATAGGCAGACCGGGCAGTGTAACCATTAGAGCGGATATGCCGAAATACTTATCTCCCTTGCCGAATTGATTTATTGCGGTTTCTTCGTCGGGATTGCTCATAAAACTGACGTATCTTTTCAAAATTTCAGGGTTAAACTCAAGTGTATTTTTAATAAGGTCCCTGTATTTACTGTTTTCCTCCTTCATCAGCATGTGCATGAAAGCGCTGTTATAAACGCGGTGCATACCGAGGGTTCTTACAAAGTACCCTTCCATAAGCCAAAATGCTTCTGCAAGAAGCAGCGTATCGGGCATCTCGGAATTAATTGTATCCACAACTTCCCGCCAAAACTCCAGTGGCATTGCTACATCAAATGCGGAAGGAGTCATTGCAAAATCGGATCGCGATGGAATTGCCCCGCCTGTTCCAGGCTGCGGAAACCATAACCGCTGGTAATGTTTTTTAGTTAAGGTCATTGCTGCGTCAAAACGTATAATCGGGGTTCTCTTTGCAACATGCTTAATTGTCTGAATCAGAGCTTCACGTACTTCCGGCTTCAGCAGGTTCAACTGTGAAGTATCGTTCCAAGGCATATTTGTACCGTCATTACCGTGATAAAAATATTTTACTTCACCGGTAAAAGAATCTTTTCTCTGAAAAACTACGGCAGCATCTTCCCTTGTATAATATTTATCTTCAATGCGTACCTCAACCCTGTTATCATCCGAAAGATTAGGACCGTTAAATGAATATCCCGGGAATGGAGGATAATCGGATTGAATGAAAAAATCAGGTTTTTCAACTACCCACTTGGAATAAATCCCAGTATGGTTCGGAACCATATCGCTTGCAAGCCTTATTCCTCTTTGCCATGCTCGGTTTTTAAAAGTTTGAAAAGCCTCTTCTCCACCCAGATCATTCGCAACTACATAATCATAAAGAGAATAAGCCGATGAAGTTGCTTCGGGATTACCGGTAATCTGCTTTATTTTTCTTGATGCGCTGCTTCTTTCCCAGAGGCCTATCAACCAAAGAGCGGAAAAATTCCACCGTGCAAGTGTATCAAGTTCCTCATCGGGAATCTGATCAAGCCGGTTAATCAGTCTTCCGTACTTTTTTGAAAGCTGATCTAACCAGACAAAAACATTCTTAGCAATCATTACAACTTTCGGCATCCAATCAATATCTTCGGTAAACTTTTCTATCTCGGAATGATAAAACCTGTTTTCATCTACGGTAAGTTTTTCACCCGCCGCAAGTTTAGCTTTCAACTGCCGTAAATACTCTTCATCTGTTTTATAATCCGGTACGGGCGGTGTAGGATTTCCTCCCGCAAAATGAAAGTACAGCCTTAGCTCTTCTAATATCAAATCCTTACCGCTTAACAGCCGTTGATTGAATTTATCAAAAATATAAACTCCCCATTTCTGACGGATATATTCAAGTTGCCCTTCTATGTTATGCGGACTACTAAGAATAGGTCTCTTTAGAAAAGAAATCAGCGGAAGATTTTCCGCGCCGAATGGCCTCTCTTTGGTGAAAAAACTCTCCAAATATTCTAATAAAGCCTTGTATTTAGTCTTCAGCGCTAAATCTTTATCAGAATAAAGCTCATCCAATTTTGATGCAGCCTGATTAATATTTTCAAGATACAAAAGCAGGATTTCTTCAAGGATAATTTCAGTATTAGGCTTATTACCCGTGTACCCCGGTAAATATTCTTCCGGTTTTATTTTCCCGGTATAAACTTCAAGCGGGGGAAACTCATTTAAATATTCAATAAAAATTTTATTAAGGTCATTCTCACCAAGCGAAGTATTTAGATAACTTATTCCTCTTGAAAGTACGCCGGGGTTTTCCTTATCCTCGTAATACCTGATTAAGAAGTGAAATATTTCATGAATTAGTCCAAAAGCATTTAACTCGCCGGCGGAAACCTGTCTGTCGGCTTTTCCTTCAACTTTCCTTTGCACATTTATTTTGTCGGATAAAACTCTTGCCTGGTGAAAATTTGCAATTATTAAATCGCCTGTGATTGAAAAAAGAGAATTATCAAATTGATATTTATCCCGTGAGTATTTTCTTACATGAAAATCGAATTTAATCATAGTATTTAGTTAACGTTTTAAAAATGAAATTGAAAGTGAAAAAACCTTATCACTTTGCATACCTGCTTAAAGTAAATAAACTCAATTAATTATCTACTTTAACGTAGTAATATAATAAATCTTTTGTATCGTTTAAATCTGAGCCAAATATTTGGGAAAAACTTCTCTCCGGAATTCCCAGTTATGACCTTTATTTGGACGAACATCCAACCAATGATTTACGCTTTTTGAACGAAGGATACAGGATATATTTTTATTCTGTTCCAAATATTGATCCGATTCACCTATGCCTAGAATAATTTTCATAGTTTTGAATTGATCTAAATACCTGTTGTCCGTCAGATTTGGCAGATAATCGGGCGGGTTATTAAAGTAGCAGTTGTCATCATAATAATTATCAATAAATTGCTTAATGTTAAAAAAACCACCTATACAAATTAATTTCTCAACTTTATCCGGGTGCTTAAATGCAAGATTCAGCGCATGATAAGCGCCGAAGTTGCAGCCTGCCACTCCTATTCTATCCAATGAAGTTTCATGCTTTACGAATCCTATTACATCGTTTAGAATAGTTTTTTCATAAGCTATTTGGGTAATTGCTTTGTCAGCGGGCGCAATGGAATTATTATCCCAGCTTAGATAATCCACACTATCTGGGCAGTAAATTTTTATCTGTCCCGAATCGATTAGATTTGAAGCAGAATTAATCAATCCGAAATCTTTAGCTTCCCAATAATGCGCATTAAAAGTAGGAAATAGAACCACGGGGTATCCGTAATGTCCGAAAACGAGCATTTCGAATTCCTTATCGAGATCATTTGAATGCCATTTATGATATTCTTCACGCATTGCGAAGGGTTCCCATTTTTTGTAACTCTATATTGTGGAATATATTTCCCGTTGGTAAATTTCCGCATAAATTAGTCATCAAATATAACAAAAAGTGAGTTAATAAGAGACGACAAAACGTAGGTCAGCCTGCCGGGCTGACCCTTAATATGTCTCAATATTGATTAAAATTAAAATATTAATTCTAATGTTGCATTCAAATATTACTTTCTAATTGACCGCGTTGCAATCCCGGCAAATATTATTCTTAAAGCTTTTGGCTGGGCAATTTTCAAGCGGAAAAAGAGCTATAAACATTACGGTACTTGACAGGTCTATTGCTATATAATATTCGTAGAACTGTGATTTTACATATCGCATAGTCTTGCTAGTATTTCAAGATTTTATTATTTTCATATTAAGCTTCCTTATTTTTTGAAGTTCATTTTTTCTACCAACTTAATGATACTAACTCATAAAAGAAAGTGGGGCCTTTTTTTTGTTTCTTTTATCGGTTAGTAGTGATTAATTCATTATTTCGTTATTAACAAAAGATGAATTTTAATGATAAATGATAAAACTAAAACCATAATTTATTTGCAAGTTGATAACAATAAATAAACTTATGAAAAATAAAATAAAAACCTTGATATTTGTTTTAAGTACTTTCATTTGTTTTAATTCAAATGCCCAGTTAAAACCTGATACCTTGACATATGAATCATTTATCTGGAAATCAGAAATACCTTCAGATTGTCCTTTTGAAAAATCCGAATCATTGACCGGAATAAAATTTCTGGGAGTTAAGAGCGGGTTTCATTTTGGAGATACATGGTATCCTTCCTGGGCATCAGACGACAAATTGTATTCTCCATGGACAGATGGTTGTACATGGCGTTTAGATGGTTCAAATGATTGTTCTAATTCAGGGGACTATGCCGAATATGCTACAACAGGTCAGGGAGTTATTGAAGGCAATGACCCAATGACATTAAAGGCATACAGTCTTGGTTTAAGCAAGGCTTCAGCAGCCCCTTATCATGGGCGGTATCCATGCGGAAGCTTAGTATATAACGGAGTTTGGTATTATAGTACTTATTGCTTGGACCCGTCGCCGCAAGCAAAGTATGGAGATAAAATTTATAACTGGCCTTGGTTAGGACCTATTGTAGGTTTCCGTTATTCAACTGATTATGGTCGTAATTGGTCCGATTGTCCTCTGAAACCCGAAAAACCTCTTTTTACCGAGACAGGTATTAATGGGTATCCTGTACAAATTGGCTCACCTCATTTTATTGATTTCGGAAAGAATATGCAATATTCGCCTGATGGGAAGGCTTATCTGATTGCCCATGGAGCGGATACTTCTATTAGAAAACCAAGTTTTTGGAATGATAGCTGGATTACGGGCAATCAGATTTATTTATTAAGGGTGGTTCCTTCAATCGATAATATCAACGACATTTCGAAATACGAGTTTTTCGCGGGATACAACGGCAAAGGAGGGGCTGTATGGTCTAAGGATTTCAATAAAATAAAGCCAATGCTACAATGGAACAATAATATGGGATGCGTTACTGTAACCTATGACTCGCCGCTAAAGAAATATTTAATGTGTGTTACAGACGGGGGCAATACCTGCGCTAAAATGAACACTTATATTTTGGAGTCCGACGATATTACTGGCCCTTGGAAAATAGTAGTCTATATGAAAGATTTTGGTGAACAGGCATATTTTGTTAATATTCCTTCAAAGTTTATCAGTAATGATGGTAAAAAAGCTTGGTTGTTATATTCAAGTAATTTTGTGTCTGGGTGGAATGGGGTGCAGATTAATGCAAATCCCCCAGGCTCGCATTATGGAATGGTTTTTCAGAAAATAGAATTCTTAAAATAGTATTTAATAAGTTCGATTGTCGATACACACTTTAGCTTCATGTTGAGCTTGTCCTTTTAAGACTTACTGTGGCGGCGGGTCCGACATATATCAGGATTACAGGCAGGCTGTCAGTCTCACATGTTAAATTTTTACATTGTGGAATTTTTACCCTAAGATTGCCGGATGAAAAATTATTTATGAATATTTCTGCCTTGCCTCAAAATCAGCCAATATTCTGTTTCATCTTATTGATAGCATAAGAGACGACTTTTTTATCCGCCTGTGCATCAGGAATAATTTTCCCCAAGCCTGATACCAAAACAAACTTGATTTTACCATCTCTATTCTTTTTGTCATAAAGCATTACATTGTACAGATTCTCTATATCAGGCTTTTTAAGCAGTAAAGGTAGTTTTACCTTTAGCGGCAGTCTAAGGTAGTAATTTAAATCCTGATTCGAAATTAGGCCGGTTTTTTGGGAAAGAAATAACGACGAAATAATTCCGGCAATAACCGCTTCCCCGTGTTTTATTTTAAATTTTAAATTAGTCTCAAATGAATGTGCAAACGTATGGCCTAAGTTTAGAATTTTTCTTATTCCGGATTCTTTTTCATCCTGAGATACCACCGCAGCTTTAATTGAGGCTGAAGTATATATAAATTGTCTCAATACCTCATCAGAGCTACTTTGAGCAACTTTATCCAGGTTTTCCAGCGCAAATAAAAAGAATTGTTCGTCAGCAAGAAATGTGTATTTAATAACCTCCCCTAGTCCCGAAATAATTTCTCTTTTAGGCAGAGTTTTTATGAAATCCGGATCAATTAGGACCAATTTTGGCTGGTAAAATGTTCCGATCATGTTCTTTTTATTTTCAAAATTTATCCCTGTCTTACCGCCTATAGAGCTATCGACCATAGCAAGTAATGTTGTCGGGATATGAATCAATTGAATACCGCGCATAAAGGTTGCCGCTGCATAACCTGCAAGATCGCCGGTAACTCCGCCGCCGATAGCAATCATAAGTGTGTCCCGCCCGTAATTATTTTTCAGCAGGCAGGAGTATATTTTATTTAATTCTAAATAAGATTTTGATTTTTCACCCTGTTTAACAACATAACAGTTCATTTTCCCTTTATATGAATAGAATTCATTTAAAATTCCTTTATTATGATATTGCATTACTTTTTCATCAATAATAAATAAAATATTTCTATTCAAATTATATTTTTCCAAAAGCCTGTTTAATTTTGTAAGAATTCCGCTTCCTATTAAAACCGGATATGAATTATCACTCAATATTACATCTATTTTCTTCACAAGTTAGTTCCTTTAACTCAAATTATTCATCTATTTTTTTGATTAAAAAACTTCATTCAGAATTAAAACCGTGCTATAATTAATATCCGGCGCAATTTTTATGATTTATTTGCCCGCCAAAATTACTTTTGCAATTTTATCTATTGTTACCCCGATTGGTAAATTATCCGTTTCAATAATTATATCTGCTTGTTCATAATATTTATTTCTGTCTGAGAGCAACTGCTGAATCTTACCGATAAATTCATCCTTTGATAGATTTACTGTGCCGTTACGCAAAAGGATAGGTCTATCCCTCTTGAAACGCAGCCTTTTATAGGCTGATTCGGCGGAAATTTTAATATAGATAATATTTCCTGATTTCTTTAAAAAATCTATGTTTTCCTGATTTGTAATAGTACCTCCGCCAAGTGCAACTATAACTTTTTCTCTACCTGCTAAATCCTTTAATATTTCTTTTTCCAGATTTCTAAAATAATCTTCTCCGTTTTCCTCAAAAATCCGGGAAATTTTTTTGTCTTCCTTTTGTTCTATTATACTATCAAGGTCGTAAAAGTCCCAGCCAAGAGTATTTGCTAAAATTGGTCCTATGGTACTTTTTCCCGAACCCATAAAGCCGGTTAAGTAAATTTTATTAGTCATAATAAAAATCCAGGTAACAAAATAATAGAATGAATGAAAACAACAAACCAGGAATTCAAATAGATTAGCCTTTAAAATAATTGTTGCAATGAATAGCTGTATACGAAAAATTCAGCAGCATTATGCATAATTTAATATTGTATAAAATTAATGATATTTTTATATTTAAAAAATAAAAGCCCCCGGTATATCTTTAACCGGAGGCAGCAAACAAAATTATTTTTATTTTCTATTGTCCAAAAAATTGCGTTCTGTTATCGACAATATTCGCATCCTGCTTCATTTTTGCCATCCATTCTGAAAAGAACATACTTTTCTTTTGTTGAAGGATATTATCCCTGATTGAATTCCTTTGTATGGAAAAAGCTGAAGCATCAAAAGGAGTGCGGGAAAGCACTTTAATTAAAAAATAACCGTTATTTCCCTTCACCGGTTCTGAAAGAGTATTTAAGGGCAGAGAGAGAGATAAAGCGGTAATGGAATAATCCATGCCAACGCCCGGAATTTGTCCCGCAGGATTAAAATCTCCCGTTTGATTAACGATTACTCTTTGATCAATTGTGGAAACTTTAGAAAGGTCGCCATTAATTTTTGATTTAATATTTTGAATTTCTTTTTTCGCAAGTTCAAATCTCTTTTCTCTTATAACAAGAGTTTTCACCTGATCCTTCACTTCAGCAAGGGGTTTTACACCCTCTTTTATAACGCCTGAAACCTGAGCAACTACAAATCCGCCCTGTGTTCTAATAGCATCGCTAATAGAGTTCAAACCATTATCAAATGCAAAATTCATCACATTTTGGCTGGAGCCAATGCCCGGGATATAAGGATAAATTTCTTTTGCAAAAGGAGTGGTTTCTGAAATTTTATAATTCATTAATTTAGCTTCTTTTGTAAAGTCGTCTTTATCGGCAATATAAGAAAAGTCTTTTGCTGTATTTAAAATTTGGTCTTTAGTTGAAGCAGAAGCTTTAATAAAACTTGCTAATTGTTCAACTGCATATTTTTTATTCGATATTCCCGTAACCTTAATAATATGATAACCGTAATTGGTTTTTATAGGTTTTTGCACAACGCCAATTTTACCTGCAAATGCAGCTTTTTCAAATTCAGGTACCATCTTGCCTTTGCCGAACCAGCCTAGATCTCCTCCTTTAACAGCGCTGCCCGGATCCTTAGAATATTTTTTAGCAGTTGCGGCAAAATCAGCGCCGTTCCGGAGTTCATTATAAACTTTCATAGCCCCTTCTAAGTTTTTGGCATCATCGCCAAATTGATTTATAAGGATATGAGAAGCCCTGATAACCGGCTCGCCGGATGAAACAACTCCTAATACATGATACAGCATATAACCGTATGGTGATGCAAAAGGTCCTACTATTGATCCCGGCGCTGCATTCATAATTTGATCCGCGCCCGCAGCCGGCAAAGATGAAATGGTTAAAGTATCTTTGGAATAGGGCAGGGATGAAAATGTTTCTACCAAAGTTTTGAAGCTTGTCGTATCGTTTTTAGATTGACTTATAATATTTTCAAGGTTCATTCTGATGTTTGCAGAATCTTCAGCGGAAGGAACTGAAGCAAACAAAACATATTTCAACTTTCTTTGAGCTTTAACCTCGAATTTGTCTAAATGTTTATCGTAATAATTCCGGATATCATCATTAGAAACTTTAATGCTTGCTTCAGGAAATTGATCAAGGGTAACACGTCCATACTGTAGATTTATCTTTGTATTTTGTTCAATAAACTTTTTGCGCAATTCTCCCTCGCTCACGTTAACGGAAGCAAACAGCATACTCTGAAGTTTTTGACTAAGAATTGATTGCCTGACATATTCTTCAGCCTGTACAAGCGGCTTTGAGTTTCGCGGATCGTAAAGGGCATTTATATAAAGCTGCCTGTTAAATTTCCCTGTAGAATCAATAAATTCTTTTTTTAAAAAATCCGGTGGATTATTCCCTAGGATAATATCGCGTATTTCCTCATCGGAAACGGTAATACCTAACTTTTTAATTTGTTGTTTAATTATTGTTTGGCTTACAAGAGCATCCCAAACCTGGTCGCGAAATTGATCGTTTTCTTCATCTGAAACATCTTTGCCATTTTGTTGTTTCTGATTTTCTCTTTCCGTTTCCATCGCTTTGTTAAAATCCTGATAAGAAATTTTCACACCGTTTATTGACCCAACGTTGTTTGTTCTCAGTCCAAAAACTTCCATTATATTGGAATCGGAAATAACCATAAAAAGGACAAAAATCACACCGACTCCGATTATAAAAGCCGGCGCTAAACTCCTCATCTTGGCCATCATAGCCATGCTGCTTTATCTCCAGAATTTATTTATAAAAATAAGATATTAAAAATAGACACATAAGCCAAGAAAAGCAATGTTTTTTAATTTTATCATACCTCTCCTTTTTAAATTTCGAAAAAGAAAAAGGTCAAATTAGAAATGAAATATTATCCCGGATTAATGATAATTTATTTTAATACTTTTTAAAACAAGCAATTCAATAAAGTTGACTTTCAATCACATCCAAATTATATTTCAAAGTAAACTAAAATTTAAGAGGGAATAAAATGGAAGAAAGTAATGATTTTCTTAAATATGTACCTATTTTTTCAGAACTGGACGATTCAACTCTAAACCAGATATCAAAATTGGGCATTCGTAAAAGCTTTATTAAGGATTCCGTTGTTTTGTTTGAACATGAAACGGGCTCCGCACTTTTTGTTATAGTAAATGGAAAGGTTAAGGTTTCCAGGGTTAGTGATGATGGTAAAGAAGTGATTTTGACAATTCTCGGTGAATCCGATTTTTTTGGCGAAATGGCTATCTTAGACGGTCAGTCCCGTTCAGCAAATGTTACAGCAATGGAAGATTCGGAACTTTTTATAATACAAAGAAGTGAATTTTTAGAACTGATTCAAAGTCATCCTGAAATTGCTATAGCGTTACTACAGGAGCTAACGTCAAGATTACGGGCTGCTGATATGAAAATAAAATCCTTATCTTTAAAAGATGCCGAAGGAAAAGTGGCAACTGTCATTCTTCAGCTTGCAGACGACATTGGTAAAATAAAGCAAGGTACAGTTGAAATTGAAAAATTACCTTACCAGCATGATCTTGCAAATATGGCAGGTACCTCAAGAGAAACAATCTCACGCACATTACATTCATTTGCAAAAAAGGGGATGGTTGAACTTGAAGGCTCTAAGCTTAGAATAATTAATTATGAAAAATTTAAAGAAATGTTCAGTTGAAACACGAACTATTTCTTATCCAGATCAAATGAGCGTGAGAGTAGATTTACATACACATACTTCTTATTCCGATGGTTATTATACGCCGGAAGAATTAGTTATTAAAGCTAAAAACGCCGGTATAGATATTATCGGGATTTCCGATCATGATAATGTGAAGGGCATATCTGAGGGCATTGAAGCGGGGAAAAAAGTGGGTGTTGAGGTAATTGCCGGTCTGGAAATTAGTTCTGATTTAAAAGATAGAGAAATTCATATTTTAGCTTACTTTTTTGAACCGAACAATGATGAGCTTGAGCGATATTTGACCTTTTTTAGGCAAGAAAGATTAAAGCGGGCAATTAGGATAATAGATAAGCTTAAAGTTTTGGGATTTAACATTTCAATAGAAGATGTCCTTAAAAGAACCAAAAATTCCGCAGTCGGCAGACCTCATATAGCACAAACTATGGTAGAGGAAGGGCTTACTTCATCGTACTTTGAAGCTTTTAATAAATATATTGGCAACGGATGTCCGGCTTTTGAAAAGAAAATACATCTATCCCCGCAAAGTGCATGTAAAATCATCAGCGATGCAGGAGGTTTAAGCTTTATTGCTCACCCTGGATTTATGCCTGAAGTTTTATTAAAAGAATTAATAGATACGGGAGTAGATGGTATTGAAGTTATTCATCCCTCTCACTCTGCACAGCAGGTAAAATTTTACCGGGGGATTGTAAATGAGTATTTCTTGCTTGAATCAGGCGGATCGGATTTTCATGGCGGTAAAAGAGGAGATGATGATAACTTAGGAAAATACTATACTTCAAGCCATATTTTAGAAGCCATGAGGCAAAGGTTACTTAGAAATACCGCTTAATTTTTATTCCAATCTATTATTACTGGTATGTTAAAATGAAAATAATTGAAGGAAATTTTTCCTGTGAAAATTACAAATTTGCTATTGTATTAAGCAGATTTAATGAACTTATTGGTCAAAAACTTTTAACGGGAGCTTTAGGGTGTTTGAAAATTGCCGGATGCCCGGATAAAAATATTGATGTAATAAAAGTACCCGGAGCATTTGAGATATCACTGGCAGCGGCTAAATTAGCCGAACTTAAAAAATATAATGCTATTATATGCTTAGGAGCAGTTATAAGAGGCGAAACACCCCACTTTGAATACGTTTCCAATGCCGTAAGCAGTGGCATTGCTAATGTCTCTTTAAAATATAATATCCCGATTGCATTTGGTGTTTTGACTACCAATAATATAGAACAGGCATTGGAACGTTCAGCGGAAAAAGTGGAGTCAAATCTTGAATATTCCGGAAAAAAATTAGGGAATAAAGGATGGGATGCCGCTCTTACGGCTATAGAAATGGCTAATCTTGTTACTAAAATTTAATTTCCCCCGCTCATCATACTGCATTTTACACTTTTTAATATTAAGGAAAATATTAAATTTGAAATGTGCGTTTATTATATATAAAATTAAATTTTTATTCTATTAAAATTTGGAGAAGACAAATAATGTACTTTCTGCATTTTCAAATAGGAGAATATTATAAAACTATAGGAAAAAAATGAAAAATCAGCTCGGTATCCTGTTCGTGTTTCTTCTCTCAATTTTTTCTAACGCACAACAAGCCTCAAATTGGATAAATTATACCAATATGCAGACAGTGCAGGCATTAGCGTCTGTGAATAATAATATTTGGGCAGCTACAAGCGGCGGCGCTTTTTCATATACTCCTTCGAACAATAGTTTCAAAACCCTTCATAGAACCGACGGTTTGCAGGGAATTAACCTGACTGCTATAACAGTAGACAGCTATGGAAAAATTTGGTTTGGAAGTTTGGAAGGCGTTATAGATGTGTACAACCCGGCAGATAATTCGATTAATTCTATTCTGGATATTTATAACTCCAGTTATAGTGTTAAACAAATAACCGAATTAAAGTCTTCGGGAGATACTATATTTGTGTCTACCAGCTATGGTATATCATTAATCAATGCAAATAGTCTTTTATTTATTGATACCTTTTTTAAATTCGGAAGTTTTTCTTCAAGTATCCAGGTAAACAGCACTTTAAAAAGCAACTTGCTATACGCGTGTACTGTAAACGGTTTAGCAGTTCAAATACCGGGTGCAACAAATTTGTCGGCGCCGGAATCATGGAATGTGTTCGATTCTACAAATGGCTTACCGTCTTCAAATGTTTATAAGATTGCATTTTATAAAGGTTCTCTAATTGCGGGAACAGCTCATGGATTGGCAATTTTTAATGGTGCCAACTGGATGCCGTTTCAACCGCAAATAATTACCAACGTATATGATCTTTTAGTGAACAATGATTCTCTCTACATTTTATCCGATAGTTTGATAAGTGTTTATGCTAATAATTCAATTGTGAAATCTTTTTCTTTGAACACTAACGGATTAAAGTTATTTTATTCAAATTCACTTGGACTCTTAGCTGCCGATTCAAATGGAATAATAAAAGTTTTTAGTACATTAAACAATGGGACAATTTACCCAAACGGACCTGCCTCTAATTTGTTCAACTCACTTGCTGTCGATAATAATAGCGTGCTTTGGTGTGCTAGTGGAACCGATGTAACAGGCAAAGGTTTTTATAAATACGATGGGAAATCATGGACTAATTATAACACATCTAATACACACGGTCTTATTACGAATGCTTTTCATGTTGTATATGCCGCACCGGATAATTCAGTTTATTTCGGGAACTGGGGAAACGGATATATTCGTATCCGGAATGACAGCATAACAACTTATACAGCAAGCAGTACCGGGATGACGGGAATACAAAAAAATCCAAATTTTTTAGTTATCACCGGTTTTGGTGTTGATTCAAAAAGTAATTTGTGGGTTTTAAATTATGGAGGAATTGATCTAAAAAATCTAAATTTGATTGCTGATACTACATGGTATCATTATTATATACCTCCTACGGGAACTCAATTTGAATATCCATATTTTAATCTGGTTGTTGATCAATATGATACCAAATGGTTTAGTACGGTAAACTCATATATTGCAGGATTATTATATTTTAATGAAAACGGCTCTTATTCCAATCTAAGTAATGAAACATATGGTTTATTGACAACTTCCAATGGATTAACTTCAGGTACTATTAATTCAGTAGTCATGGATGCAATTGGCGATATATGGGTAGGGACCAGCCTGGGCGCTAACGTTATATCCAACACTCAAAGTGTCCTTTATGGTTCGACTCCTAATTTAGGTATAACAAGTGTGTATACGTTAGGAGAATATACAGTAAACTGTTTTGCTGTTGACCCGATAAATCAAAAATGGGTAGGAACTAATCTTGGTTTATTGCTTATCAATTCTGATGGTTCCCAGTTGCTCGCTTCATATAATACGCAAAACAGCCCGTTATTAAATAATAATATCATCAGTCTTGCGATTGATAAGAACAAAGGCACTGTTTATGTGGGTACAAATCAGGGACTTACTTCTTTCAATACAGCTGCAATAGAACCTAAAGTTAGTTTTGCCAAATTATTTATTTACCCCAGTCCTTTTGTATTAAAAAGCGGCAGCAACCAGTTGACAATAGACGGCTTGGTAAGTAATTCCAATGTTAAGATAATAACCATTTACGGAAAATTGGTTAAAGAATTTTCATCGCCGGGCGGGCGCGTTGCTTTCTGGGACGGAACTGATTCCAACGGTAAACTGGTCGGTTCCGGTGTATATATTGTAGTTGCTTATGATCAAAACAACAATGTAATTACCGGGAAAATTGCCGTACTTCGTCAATGATTTTATGTTTTTGTATAAAGCTTTTTAGACAGTTAAGAATAGGAAATTTTACCGTCAATGATTGATCTCTCCAACATTTCCCTTCAATTCAACGGCAAGTATCTTTTTCAGGATGTAAATTATAAAATTAATTCCGGTGATAGGATATCACTTGTCGGCGCAAACGGAACGGGAAAGTCATCCCTCTTAAAAATAATAATAGGTTCTTTACAACCTGAATCGGGAAAAATAGTAAAGCAAAAGAATATAAGCATAGGATATCTACCGCAGGAAAATGTTATTCATGCGGGCAAAACATTACTTGAAGAAGCAAAATCCGCTCTAACCGATATTATGAAACTTCAGGAAAAGGAGAAAGAAATAACCGATGAATTATCCGGGAATGATCTTGTTGATGAAAAACATGAAGATTTAATTAATCAGCTTGGCGAAGTGCATCACAGGTTGGAAGACCTGGATTCTTACGGCTCTTCAGCAAGAGTAGAAAAAATTTTGTCGGGACTTGGATTCGAAGAAGAAGATTTTGAAAGAATGACTGATGAATTTTCCGGCGGGTGGCAAATGAGAATTGCACTTGCCAAAATACTTATTTCACAAAATGATCTGCTTTTAATGGACGAACCTACAAACCATTTAGATATTGACTCACTCGAATGGCTGATTGGTTTCCTGAAAAATTATAAGGGCGCTATGATTATAGTCTCACATGATAAGCGCTTTATTAATGCCGTTACAATGAAAACTCTCGAAATATATCTTAGCAAGTTTAATACATTTAGCGGGGATTATGACGCATATATTCAGTTTAAAGTTGAAAGAGACAAACAGGTAATTGAGCAATATATTGTACAGCAGAAAAAGATTAAAGAAACAGAAAAGTTTATAGAAAGATTCAGATATAAAGCGACAAAAGCTAAACAAGTTCAGAGCAGAATAAAACAATTAGAAAAAATTTCCCTAATTGAACAGCCGGAATCTAAAGATGAAATTTTTATCAGGTTCCCTAACCCGCCGCCCAGCGGTATAATAAGCTTCGAATTGAAATCAATATATAAATCCTACGGTCAAAAAGAAATATTTAACGATTTGAATTTCCAGGTTATCAGGGGGGACAAAATTGCATTCGTAGGACCAAACGGCGCAGGAAAATCGACCCTGGTAAAAATTATTTCCGGTGCGGTCGATTTTAATAAAGGTGAAAGAATTATTGGGTACAATACTATTGTTTCTTATTATGCTCAAGATGTAGCAGACAACCTTAATCCTGAACTTAATATTTTAGAAACGGTAGAATCTGTCTCAGAAAATCAGACTACTGGACAGTTAAGAGCGCTGCTTGGCTCTTTCCTTTTTTCGGGAGATAATGTATTTAAAAAAATCGGCGTCCTTTCCGGGGGTGAAAAAAGCAGAGTGGCTCTTGCAAAAATTCTCCTTACCAGGGCGAATTTAATTATTCTTGATGAGCCGACAAACCATTTGGATATTTCTTCTAAACAAATACTCAGGCAGGCTTTGCAGGAGTTCCAGGGCTCTCTGATATTAGTCTCCCATGACGTTGATTTTTTAGCTCCATTAGTTAATAAAGTAGTTGAAATAAGGAAAGGAGAAATTAAATTTTTCACCGGCGGTATAGAATATTATCTGTCCAAAAGAGAAGAACAATTTCAACAGAAGCAATGTGATGAAAAAATACAAACCGAAAATTCAGAGTCTGTATCTAAAAAAGATAAGAAAAGAATTGAAGCCGAACTTCGTCAAAAGAAATACAAAGCGACAAAAGATTTAATAAAAGAGGTTGCAGATATGGAAAATAAAATTGAAAAACTTGAAAAAAAAGTAACGGAGTTGGAACAAAATTTAGCCGCTCCGGAAGTATACAGCAACCCGGCGAAGGCAAGAGACCTAACTTTGGAATTCAACTCATCAAAAAATGAATTAGAGGAAAGTATTTCATTGTGGGAAAAACTTTCCGAAGAACTAATTGAAATAGAGAAACAATTTGATAACTGATCTTATATCTTATTTAAATTTTTATCTCCAGGAATTCTTCAGCAAGAGCAATTCCGCCGTATAAAGCGACATCATCCCCGAGATCATTGGCAATTATTTTAAGATTTTTTGAAGCGTCTTTAAGCGCATACTTTTTAAATGAATCTTTAACTTTCGGGAGCATAAAATAATCCAGAGCTTCAATTAATCCTCCGCCAAGAACAATCATATCAAAGTTCATAAGGTTCGCTGAATTTGCAAGAACAAATCCTATTGTATCGCAGGCTTTGGAAATATGTTTAATTACAAGCCTGTCATTTGATTTTACAGCGGCGGCAAGCATCCGGCTCTTTATGGGCTTATTTGGCAAAATTATTTTTTTAAGTATACTCTTTTTCTTAGTTTTCAAATCCGCAACAATATTTTTTGCAATAGCGCTTCTGCTTGCAAAAGTTTCAAAACACCCCTTGTTTCCACAGCCGCATACGGGTCCGTTTTTATCAATAATAACATGACCGATTTCCCCGGCAGAATAATTAGAGCCTCTGTAAATTTTCCCGTCAATTATTATTCCGCCGCCGATGCCTGTTCCAATAAAAACCGCCAGCATATTTTTTGATTTTTTCGCTTTCCCGAACTTAAAAGCGCCAAGCGCACCCAAATTAACATCATTCTCAATTATTACAGGGATAGTAATTTTTTTCCGAAGTTTCTCTTTTATGTTAAAATTTTTTAAACCAAGGTTAGGCGCCAGGCTTACTATACCGGTATAAGGGTTAAGTGCACCAGGGATGCCGATGCATACCGCCTTTATATTTTTTCTTTTCAGCTTGGTTTTTTCGATCAGATCCTTAACAATTGCGGCTATACTATTTACATATCCGTTTGAATTTCCACCTATTTCGGCAGATCTTTTAATCCTGGCAATTATTCCCTCGTCGGAGTTAATGACTGCCGCAAGGGTCTTGGTACCGCCGGTATCTATGCTGATTATATAGTTATTTTCCAGAACTCCTCCGATATTTGATTTTAGATAAACAGGTAAAATTTATTGAAATGCAAACTAATTTTAATATACTATTGTAATTTACTGGTTATAAAATAATGAACAAAATACAATTTAATTATATTTGGAAGTAATATTAAATAAATTTATAAATGCAAAAAATAAAACCGTTAAAAAGATTCGGGCAGAATTATTTAACCGATAAAAACATTTTAAAGAAAATTGTCAATGAAATTTCCCCCTTGCCCGGTGAAAATTTTATAGAAATCGGGCCGGGACTTGGCTCACTGACTGAGAAAATATTAGAGAGGATACCCGAATTTACCGCGATAGAAATAGATTCCCGCGTAATAGCTGAACTTTCACAAAAATTTCCTTCAATATCTTTAATTCACTCTGATTTTTTGGACATTAACCTGGAAGATTTATATAATAAAAAAGGGAAAAAGCTGCGTATTGCAGGCAATATTCCATACAATATAACTTCTCCTATAATATTTAAATTAATTAGCTCAAACCAATTGGTCAGTGACGCTGTTTTAATGGTACAGCTTGAAGTTGCTAAACGAATTACTGCAAAGAAAGGCACTAAGGATTATGGAATCCTTGCTGTTCTGCTTCAGTACTTCACGGACGTGAAAATATGTTTTAAAGTCTCACCAAATGTTTTTCACCCTAAACCCAAAGTTGAATCGGCGGTTATTCATTTCCAATTTAAGGATAATTGTTTAACTGGTGAAGAAAAAAAACTTTTTATTAAAATAGTTAAAGCTGCATTCGGCAATAGAAGAAAAGTTTTAAAAAATTCCCTTAGTAATAGTATATTTGCTGATGTAAATTTCTCGGATGCTAAAATTGACTTAAACCTTCGTGCCGAACAATTAGAAATAGATGATTTTATTAAACTGACTGAATTTGCAGAAGGTAAATTGCATAAACAAAAATTGGATTTAAAGATATCTCAATAACTAATAATAATAATAAGAGATGCAAATAATAAAAACTTTCTTAATAAAGCTAAAAGCGTACGATCTTATAGTTGTTTTGTTTTATCTTTTTCTTATGTTCATCAACATATTTTATCAAAGGAATGTTGAGCTTTGGCTGCTATGGACCCTCCTTGATTTGGGAATTATCTCTTTTACTCTATTAAACGCCTACTTTGAATTTAAATATAATAACAGATTTTGGCGGGCAACACATTATTGGTATATAGCTCCATTAATATTATTTACTTTTAAAGAATTATATTATTTAATTGCTCCTATAAGGCAGCAGGATTATGACTGGCTTTTCATTGAAATCGACAGGTGGATGTTCGGCACTGATCCGGCAAAATTCCTTCTGCAATATTCTTTTCCATTATTAACGGAATTGCTTCAGGTAGTTTATAGTATGTTTTATTTACTGCCGATAATTCTCGGCATTGCTCTGTTGAGAAAAAGAAGATACGCTGCCCTGGATTTTGCGGTATTTTCAATTATTTATGGCTTCTATCTTTCATATTTAGGCTATTTCACTCTGCCTGCTATAGGTCCCAGGTTTACTCTGCATGATTTTTCTATGCTCAGTAAACAACTTCCCGGCGTATTTTTAACGCCTTATTTGCGCAAGTTAATCGATATAGGCGAATCCATTCCAAAAGGAACTATTAACCCCGCCGGCGTTGTACAAAAAGATGCTTTTCCCAGCGGACATACAATGATTACTCTTATTGTAATGTATCTATCAATCAAATTAAAAAGCAGGACGAGGTTTTTTTTCATCCCTGTAGGAACATTATTAATTTTTGCAACAGTTTACCTTTGGTACCATTATGTAATTGACCTTATCGGTGGATTGATTTTTATGATTTTTTCAATGTGGTCGGGAAAATATATTTTCAATTGGTGGAGAAAGATTCAGGGTGAAGAAGAATTCGATTACCACAAATATTAAAAGCTTCATTTCATGGAAGATAAAAAAAAACAGGTAAGAAACATTTTCGAATCCATTGCTTCAAAATATGATTTACTAAATCATCTTTTAAGCTTCGGAACGGATTATTACTGGCGCAAAAAAGCTTTGGCTTTAACATCAGTCACTGAAAGCTCTATTCTTCTGGATGTAGCTTGCGGAACGGGAGATTTTGCCCTTGCAGCAAAAAAAATAAAAGTAAAATACATTTTCGGCGCTGACTTTTCTTACAATATGCTCAAATTGTTTAACCAAAAAAGTCCATGGATTGTCGGGCATAATGTGCAATTAGTAGCTGAACAAATGCCATTTAAAGAAGAGTCGTTTACAAATATTATTGTTGGTTTCGGCGTTAGGAACTTTTATGATATACAGGAAGGATTTAATTCTTTTTACAGGGTATTAAAAAAAGGCGGCAGAGCAACAATATTGGAATTCAGGATGCCTTCCAATTCATTTTTCAAAGCCATTTACAAGTTTTATTTTAACAATATTCTTCCTTTAGCAGGGGAAATTATTTCAGGAGACAAAGCAGCCTATAGATATCTTCCACGCTCCGTGGAAGAATTTGATGAGAAAATCAATATACCGGAATTATTAAAAAACTCCGGCTTTCAAAAGATAGAAAAGTACGCCTTGAGTTTAGGAATTGTTCAGGTAATAATAGCAGACAAATGAACTATTTTATATTACTAATTTCCCCGGAATTAGATTATTTGTTTTTTTAATTTTTTAAAAGCTATGGCTCTGTGACTAATTTTATTTTTCTCGTACAGGCTCAGTTCGCCTGATGTTAACGTATATCCTTGGGGTAAAAACAAAGGATCATACCCAAAGCCGTTTTTTCCTCTCGGCATTTTAATAATCCTGCCTTTTACCTCACCGCAAGCAGTTAAAAATGTACTCCCGTCAAAATATGCGGCAGAACAAACAAACTTTGCATTATGAGGCTCAGAAAATTCATTCAGCTCATATAAAAGTTTTTCATTATTTTCTTCATCAGAGGCGGAATCACCTGCATATCTTGCTGAAAATACTCCCGGTCTTCCATCCAACTGCTCAACTACTAATCCTGAATCGTCACCCATTGTCGGTATGCCGTATGTATTAAAAATTATTTCAGCTTTTATCTTTGCATTTTCATCAAAAGTAATGCCGTCCTCAATAATTTCGGGTACATTAGTCAATTCAAATAAAGGAACGAGTTTTATACGGCTATTTTTAAATATTTCATTTACTTCTCTTATTTTGCCCGGGTTTTTAGTGGCGAATATTATTTTTCTCATTAAAAATCTCATCCATAATTTCAAAGGCATATCTTAAATGGGGAATTACAATTGATCCACCGACTATCAGTGCAATATTAAAACTTTCCATTAGCTCTTCTTTGGAAGCGCCCTCCTGTATAGACCTGTCAATATGATAGAAAATGCAATCGTTGCACCTTAACACCATCGAAGCAACCAGTCCCATTAATTCTTTAGTTTTTGCGGGAAGAACTCCTTCAATATATGCTTTATTATCAATCGCAAAAAATTTATTAAAATCCTTAAAACCTGAATTCAAAATTTTATCATTCATATCAAGCCGGTATTTTCTTGTCGAAGATGTTGTTTTTTTCATTACTTTTTATTTTCTTATTTTTTAGTAAAACATCAATTGCTGATTCAATATGTTACAACATAGTAAAGATAAATAAGGTTGACGATACCGGAAATTTACACACCAATATTAGTAAGAGAAGAAATAACAATATTAATATCGTTTGTCAGCTTTGGATGAGAAATCTCAAATTTTCCGGCTGTTTCTTTTAGAGAAGCTAACAGCTTAGCTGTTCCCGTATCGGGCAATTTTTCATTTTTTTCAAGAATATTTTGAATATCGGCAATCAATTCGTGCAAAACCTTTATCGATTCATCATCGATATTTTTTGAATGTTTCAACTCATTATGAAGATTCTTAAGTGATTCTTTTAATTTTTCCATATTCATTTTCTTTCAGATAATTATTCGGGATTATTTATTATAATAAAATACAATATAAAAAATGGATAGAATTTTACATTTTAAATTTAAAGAATAACATACATATTTTAACCATAAATATCGGTGAATTTACTTCCATTGAATTATAGTATTTTCAGTTACAGAGTCACTAAACTTATTAACTAAAATTTCACAGTTATTTAAAAAAATTTTGCGTATGATGAGTTATTAAATTAGAAATTTATCACAATAATTAATTTTAAAACATTTTTGTAAAAATCCGATTTTTAAAATACTGCATGCAAATTAGCTTGATTATTATAATGATAAATCATTTATTTCTAAAATAAAACTTATTCCGTTTAATAAATAATTAATTTATGTTTAATTAATAGAATTATTTTGATAAATAATGAGGACTTGATATATCAAATTAATTATTCCCAAAATATAAAAATCGATGAAGATAATTTATAAAAATACGCACTTGTTTTTAATAATAACAATTCTTATTACGTTACTCATGCCATTCAAGCTGTCTGCCCAGTATTTCGGACGTAACAAAGTAATATATGATGAGTTTAACTTCAAAATACTTCATACAAAGCACTTCGATATCTACTATTATAATGAAGAAGAAGGCGCAATAAAATATGCCGCTGTAATGGCTGAACGCTGGTATACGCGTCATTCTGAATTACTGGGTGATACATTAGACGGTCCGCAGGCGTTAATTTTATATGACGGCTTCCCCCAGTTTATTGAAACAAATGTTTCGCAGGAAATGATAGGGCAGGGTACAGGCGGGTTTACCGAGCCATTAGAAAGAAGGATAGTTCTTCCTTTTGCCGGACCGCTTGCAGAAACCGATCACGTAATAGGACATGAACTTGTACATGCATTTCAATTTGATATAACAAGCAAGCATAATTTAAAAAAGGGCGGCTTACCAGCTGCTGCACAAATGCCCCTTTGGTTTGTTGAAGGAATGGCTGAATATTTATCCATCGGACAAAAAGATCCTAATACAGCAATGTGGATGCGTGAGGCATCACAAAAAGAGCTGCCGGATATATCGGACCTTTCAAGTTCAAGGTTTTTCCCGTACCGCTACGGGCAAGCGCTGCTTGCTTTTATCGGCGGCAAGTACGGCAATGATAAGATTGAAGAACTACTAAGACAATTAGCAATTAAGCAAAGCGTTAAAGATGCTTTCATAGAAGTTTTTAATATTACGCCCGATTCTCTTTCCAAACAATGGCATGCTGCGCTTCATGCTGAGTATGATTCTCTTGCAAAAATAACCTCTTCGCCGGATAAATATGGAGATGAATTAATATCCGACAAAAAAAACGGCGGGGATTTAAATATTTCCCCCTCATTAAGCCCCGATGGCAAGCATTTAATATTTTTTTCATCCAAAGATCTTTTTTCGATCGATCTGTTCTTAGCAGATGCAAAAACCGGGAAAATAGAAAGGAATATTTTCAAGACTGAATTTAATACACATCTTCAAAACTTAGAGTTCATAAGTTCTTCCGGCGCATGGAGTCCCGATGGTAACAAATTTGTTTTTGCCGCTGTGGAAGACGGCAGACCGGTACTTACTATTTTAGATGTTAATGATGCAAGTGTAAAGCAGGTAATTCGCTTTCCTAAACTGGCGGAAATATTTAATCCCGCATGGTCGCCCGATGGAAGGTATATTGTCTTTTCGGCTTTAGCGGGCGGATTAACAAATCTTTTTGTCTATGATTTAGACAACGGGACTTCACGTGCTTTGACAGATGACGCTTATGCAGAACTTCAACCTGCTTGGTCGCCGGACGGCAAATACATTGCCTTTGTAACAGACAGATTTACAACTAAACTATCCGATATGGATTTAGGCAATTATCATATTGCTTTAATGAATTTTGAGACTGGAGAAATAAAAGAATTAAATGGATTTGAAGACGGTAAAAATATTAATCCGCAGTGGTCGCATGATGGTAATGATGTTTATTTTATTTCGGATCATAACGGTATAGATAATATTTATAGAAAAAATTTATCCGGAGGGAAAATCTACCAGATAACAAATTTATTCGGCGGAGTAAGCGGAATAACTGCAATAAGCCCTGCAATGTCGGTATCTGCTGATTCAAACACAATGGTTTATAGCGTTTTCCAAAATAATAAGTATGTTATTTATTCTATTGATTCTTTGGATATTCTAAAAGGCACCGGCATACAGCCTGATTTTGCTACCGGAGATCCGGCGCTTTTACCCCCGCCGAAACAAATTAATAATTTTTTTGTAAATAATTTAGCTAACCCTATAAAAGGACTTCCCGCCGATACTGCTGCATATTTAATAAATGAATATATTCCTTCACTTAAATTAGTGGGGGTTGGTCAGCCTTATGTCGGCGCCGGAGCAGACCCATTTGGTACATTTGTCGGGGGCGGAGTTGCTTTGTTTTGGAGCGATTTACTCGGGAATCAAAACCTTGCTACTGCCCTGCAGGTTTCAGCAAGCAGCCAAATTACATATATTGCCGGGTTAGTTGGCTATATGAATACTGCAAGCAGATTGAACTGGGGTGGAGTTATTCAGCAAAATCCATACTTTTATACCTATTATGCGGCAGGATATGATTCGGTAAATGGACAGCCTGCTTATGTTCAGCAGGAATATATTTATCAGGAAACCGATAGAGAGGTAGCAGGAATTCTTTCTTATCCCATAAGTGAAGTTTCCAGAGTTGAATTCACTCTTGGGTATATGAATATTAGTTTTAGTACTGAAGTTACAACACAGGCATATTCCTTAAACGACGGATCATTAATTGAAAATCAAACCCAGAAATTACCTTCCGTAGGTGCTCTTAATTTAGCTACTTCCAGCATAGCTTATGTATTTGATAATAGTTATTACGGCGCTACCGGGCCTCTTCTGGGTTCCCGCTATCGTCTTGAAGTATCGCCAAATTACGGCAATTTAGCCTGGACTGATATTTTGGCTGATTATCGTTTATACCTCATGCCTGTAAGACCATTTACAATTGCGGCACGAATTCTTTCTTATGGTCGTTACGGCAAAAGTGCGGAAGATGACCGTTTAGTACCTGAATTTCTTGGCTATCCCGGTCTTGTACGGGGTTACGACTTAAATTCATATTCTGATGAATCCTATACTAATTTAGAAGGCAGCAAAATTTTAGTAGGAAATCTTGAACTGCGCTTTCCGCTTTTAGGCGTTTTCGGTATAGGACCGGGATTTTACGGCTATTTCCCGGTTGAGTTTGCCGGATTTTATGATACCGGTGTTGCCTGGTACAATGATGAAAAACCCTCATTCCTGCCTGGAGGCGATAGAGCGCCAGTAAGCAGTACCGGAGTCGGACTAAGAATTAATCTTTTCGGGTACGCAGTAGGAGAGGTGGATTATGTGCACCCATTCAATCATCCGGGAACAAATAAGGTATGGGAATTTAATATTTTGGAAGGATTTTAGAAATAAAAAATTTATCAATTGACAAGCATAGGTCGATTAAAATTTAATTTTAGAATGCTGCAGTATCATGAATATTTTAATTTAAATTAATATTGAGCAATATTAAGGGTCAACCTGACAAGCTTGCCGGCAGGTGCAGGCAGGCTTGTCGATCTGCATTTTAATCAGCCTCTACGGCAGTTAAAAAAATCAATTACTTCCGCTGTTCAATTTAACATCAGCCCAAAACTTTACCGGTTGAACTGAAGAACTATTAAAACCCGTTCCTTGTCCACCGTGACCACGTCCTCTGCCGCTGCGCATTCCGCCGCTTTCGCCGCCATAATCATTTCCATTGCCCATACCTTCACCCGATGTAGGTTCAGCGCCGCCTTCGCCGGAAGCCCGGTCTATCACATCTTTATTCTTTTTTGCTTCCGCAAATCCTGTCTCTAAGCCGACACTAATAGTGCTGCCATTAACTGCCCCGACAGCAAAGCTATATGAGTTTTTCATTGCAATCGGTATTTTAAATTCATATACCATTCTATAATCTTTCACGGTCATCTTAAGCTCGATACCCTTTAATTCAGAGATAGGAAATCTTGTAGCTTCATCGTGAGCATCGATAACTTCAATTTCGGTTTGATTTTTTAAAAATATATCTCCCGTTTTCCCGTGTTCAAGAGAACCCGCCTGCCGGCTGTTGCCGCTCATACCTTCCCGCCCATCATCAGGATCACGCCTTCTTCCTTCAGTTTGATCCTCACCGGGCAGAAAAGCTCCATTATTCATATTTTTCATTCTAACAGGGAACCGGATACCAAATTTTTTATCACCCTTGTCTTCATTATCAAACCAAATGGTAAGCCCGGTCATCAAGATTTTTCTTTCAAGCTGCTGGTCGGTGGTTACTAAACAGAGGTACAGATAATTATTATCATTCTGAACCCCTATAAGAGAATTAATATCTTCATAAAACACAAGCGAACCGCTCCAGTCACTGTCATTTCCATCAATTGTAATATTTTGAGTGCGCCATTTGCTGCTTACTTCCTTATCTCCGCATCCGGCAAAAGTAATTACAATGAACAGTAGGAATAAAAGTAGTGCATTTAAAATAACACCTTTTCCTTTCACGTTAGTCTCCTTTTTTAATTAGTATATAATCTCTTTGTTAGACAACTTAAAAACCGGAAATATTTAAAGGGTAAGGTTTTTCGACCATTAATTTTTAAGATGAATAAATTTAATGAAAGATAATAAATTCCGGTGAAATAATTTTTAAAACATTCAGATAATTGATGCAATATAGAATGCCGCAGCAGAAATAGCTCCGGAAATGGGGATTGTGAAAATCCACGCCCAAACTATCCTGCCCGCAACGCCCCATCGCACTGCTGTAAGCCGTTTAATTGAGCCGACTCCGGTAATAGCCCCCGTGATTGTATGTGTGGTACTTACAGGTATTCCCAGCGCTGTTGATAAAAATAAAGTTATAGCGGCGGCGGTTTCTGCGCAAAAGCCGTCCACAGGCTTAAGTTTGGCAACCCTCTGACCCATTGTTTTAACAATTTTCCACCCCCCGAACATTGTTCCGCAAGCCATAGCAGCGTGACAGGACAAAACAACCCATAACGGAATACGATAACTGTTAAGCAAATGAGTGCTGAATAAGAGTCCCGCAATAATGCCCATAGTTTTTTGAGCATCATTTCCACCGTGCCCAAGGCTGTAAAAAGAAGCAGAAATTAATTGTCCTTTCCTGAAAAAATAATCAACCTGCTGGGGAGCTTTTCTGCGGAAACCCCGGTAAACTAAAACACCTATTACAACACCAAGGAATAATCCTAGAAAAGGTGAAATAAAAATAAATAAGATTGTTTTTAAAATACCTGAATAAATAAGAGAAGATGGACCGGCTTTAACTAAAGCAGCGCCCATCAAACCGCCGATAAGCGCATGAGAAGAACTTGTCGGTAGACCTAAATACCAAGTCAGAAGATTCCACAGGCATGCTCCTGTTAAAGCAGCAAAAATTATATTTGCATCTAAAATATTTATATTAATAATTCCCTTTTCAATTGTACCGGCAACATGTGTACCGAAAACCAAGAAAGCGATAAAATTAAAAAAAGCCGCCCATAATACAGCTAACCGCGGTGAAAGCACTCTTGTGGAAACAACTGTGGCTACAGAGTTAGCCGCATCATGAAAACCATTTAAGAAATCAAAAGTTAATGCAAGAAGCACAAGAAGAATTACTGCTAAAGTCACAGCTATGCCTGTTTTACTATTATTGTTTCAATTACTTTAGCTACATCGTCACATTGATCCAATAATTTTTCGGCAGTCTGAAAAATATCTTTCCATTTCATAATATAAACAGCATCATAATTTCCGCTGAACAATTCGGCGATTGCTTCATTTCTAAGCTGATCGCCCAGACTTTCAAGTCTGTCAACTTCAATATAATGCTCTTTTACGGATGTAAAACTCTTGTTATTGCGCAAGCCCTTTATAGCTACTGAAATTGAATAAACTGCGCTATCTACAAGTTTAAGAACTTCAATAAACCTTTTATCTATGCCATTCACATTATAAATTTTCATCAGGTTGGAAAGCTTCAGTATCATATCTATAACGCTGTCTAATTCATGAGCTAAGGAGTGAATATCTTCCCTGTCGAGTGGAGTAATAAAAGTCTTGTTTAATTTTTCAAATATCTCGTAGGTAACTTTATCGGCTGTAAGTTCCAGTTCTTTAATTTTTATAATATCATCTTCCCGAATGCATCCCTGTTCAACAATTTCCTGCATAAATTTTGAAGCGCTTATAGCGTAAGCAGATAGCTTATCGAACATGTTAAAAAACTCATACTCTTTTGGGAGTAAACTAAAGCCCATTTTAATCCTCAATTTATTAAACTATTTTACAAAAATACGAGTATTTTTGATATGATAAATAAAAAAGCAAAAAAATACTGGAACCAGAACTATACCTTTAAATTTCTTTCAAAAAAACAGTAAAAACCCTTGAAATTTTAATATTTTTGCACGTTAAAATAAATAGCTCATGTTACACAAATATAAATAACCACGACCTTTGGCAAAATGGCGTAGTTATTTAAAAATAAAATTCTGCGTAAGGTGAATAAATAACTGCTAAAGCAAAAGGCGCTAACTACAACGCAATTTTTTTCCACTCAACAATCGCATTGAAAACCTGTTTATTATTATTATTAAGGTTAAGCGCCTCAACAAAATGAGTTTCATTTTCAGGTGAAATTTTATTTACATCAATTTCAAGGTTATCGCCGCATTTTGTCTCGGATAAAAATGATACCTGGAGTGATTTAATATTATTCTCACTATGATACTCCAAACTATAACAATTTAATATAAATTCAATATACTTTTCGTTGTTGACGTGCAAATTTAAATCTATATCTGTATAAACAACATGTTTTTTAAAAATATTTTCTTTCCTGTTTTCCAGCGTTATTTTTTCCGGTAGATCGGTTAAGGCATGTTCGCCTGATAAGTATGGTATATTTTTAGGAAGATTTTTCAAGTCATTTACTCTTTTGGATTTTACATTTACAAGCAGCCAGGCAGTTGCAGCGCGGCAAAATATATTATTCTTATCGTCGGACATAATGAAATCCCTAAGTGCAAACAATCTATATTTGCCTTTAGGCCAGGTCTTTATTTTTATAGAATCTTCAAATTTCGGATAATCTGAAAATTCTATTTTAACCCAGGATAAAGCCCAGAAAAGTCCTGAACTTTGCAAATCTTTCCAACCGACGCCAAGTTCTTCGGCATGCCTGGATGCTATATCTTGCATCATATTAAAAATAGAATTTATCTTCAATTGATTTTTGAAGTCGGCATCGTATGTATGAACTTTAAACCATTCTTCATAAAAAGATTGCATATTCAACTTTCCCGGTTATTGATCATCCCTTTACAGACAATTAATATTAGTTTATTCTATCCCTATAGTTCCATGTGTATTGCGAGCATCTTCTACACACGTCAACAGTCAAAATAAGAATTTTTTTTGACCGAATTAATAGCAAATACTAAAAAAAATAGCTCTCTTATTCGCTTTCTTTATCTGGAAAATCTTTAATTTTCCCCAGTTCTCTGACAAGTGCGATTTTTGTTTCCGGTTTCATACTTTACTCCTCTAATTTAATATATAAATACCGTTGTATTTTGATAATTATTGAGCTATTTCCTCGCTTTTACCAATAGTTCTGGCTTACATCAGGCTGCTGCGAATGCTTCGTTATAAAATAGCGGCTTGGGCTTAATTTGTAAACTCTTTGCTTGCGATCTTTAATTCGCCGGGGTATGTTATATCGCCTAACGGCGTCGTTACGGTCGGATGCACATAAAGCTTAATTGTAGACGAATACCCGCGGCTTCCGGCAATTGCAAAAGCTAGATTAATTAACCCTTTATAGTCTTTATCGCTAAAAAATTTATATAAATCTATATCTATTCTTATTGGTATGTTAACGGAATCACCTGTACCGGGTACGAAAACCGGATTGTTGATATTCCCGTCAATGGTTTCTCTATCATCAACATATAATTTAAAAGGAAGTGATTTTAGAGTCATATCCGTTTTGGGGTAACCTCCCGTGCTATCATTGGGATTTCTTGCAAGGACATTAATAATAAAAGAAACGGGGAATGTTTTTTTTCTGAAATTGCCTGCAATTCTCAACATCTCCAGCGGAGTAAAATCCTTTATGCCGGTTTTACCATCCATTGAAACACCGCTAACCGAATAATTGTCTACTTTATCTAATTTGAACTTAAGTCTTGCAGCATTAGCGGCTGTTTGGTAAACAATGCAGCTAATATCTGTGAAAGCGAAAACCAATAATATATATAAATATTTTTTCATAAATTAATAACTTTTTGAGATTCCTTTATTTTATCTAAAATCATTTCAGCAACTCTTAAAGCACGTAAGCCGTCTTCACCGGAAACGAGTGGCTTCTCATCTTCTAGAACCGCATTAATAAATAATTGAAGTTCATACTTCAACGCATTTATTTCTTTTATTTCCGGTTGTTCATAGACGACCTGTTTTTTCAAATCGCCGATTCCAATCTCGCCAAATGAGATGTAATCGGAATTAATCTTTTCTTCAACAGGAATAAGACGGTAAACTTCCGAGGTTCCTGTAATAAAATCGAGCGCAATATAGTTATCTCTCTGAAAAATGCGCATTTTTCTCATCCTTTTTTGTGAAATGCGGCTTGAAGTAACATTGGCAACCGCACCATTTTCAAATTCAATTCTTGCATTGGCAATATCTATATTATTTGACACCACGGCAACTCCGCTTGCCTGAATATCTTTAACGTCGCTCTTAATAAGGCTTAAAATAATATCTATATCGTGTATCATTAAATCAAGAACAACGGCAACATCGGTACCGCGCGTACTGAACTGCGCAAGTCTGTCTGTTTGCACAAACATCGGCTTAATAATATATTTTTCAAGCGATATTAATGCAGGGTTAAATCTTTCAATATGCCCGACCTGCAACTTTAATTTTTTATCGGCGGCAATCTTAACAATTTCTTCCGCCTGGGGAATTCCTGCTGTAATTGGTTTTTCCAAAAAAACATGCAGACCTTTAAGGAGGCATTTTTTTGCAAGTTCATAATGCGCGCCGGTAATAGCGGCGATTGATACCGCTTCTATTGCATTCAATAATTCATCAAGTGAATCAAACATTTTCACGTTAAACTCATCGCTTGCAGTTTTAGCAGCTTCAGGATTAACGTCAAATACTCCGACAATTTCACAATTATCTATTTGTTTAAGCATTTTTATATGAAACTTTCCGAGATGTCCGGTTCCAATAATTCCGATTTTTATTTTTTCCATATTACTCACTTCATATTGATAAAATGATAATCTATAGCAAACTGTTTAAGGTTTTTTTAAAGTCTTCCAAAGTATTACACTGATAATATCTTCTTAGAAATTGTGCGGCAAGAAGTTTATCGCCGGCGTGCATATAATTTGCATATACAGCGGCAATTAAGCCTCTCATTACATTGGTTGATTTGCAATCAGAACCGTTAGCTTCATAAAAGGAATCTATAACATCAATCATAGTATCGTTTTCGGCAATGAAAAGCTTGTAAATTTTATCATTAACCAAAGAGAGTTCACTCTTTTCATATTGCCAGCAATTTATCGGGATAAACGTATCGTTATTTTGAGTATTTAACGAATCAAATTTCGGATTACCGGCAACGATAATTATTCCACCGGCTTCTTCAGAATTGGTCTGATAGGGTTCAAGATAGCCGGAACGAATTGAGTCCGCTAAAAAAAACGAATTACCGGTATTAAAGATATAAAGTGTATAAAAATCTTTGCTGTCTTTTTTTAAGTCGTCGACAACTACATATTCATCAACTCCGTCGCCGTCAAGGTCAACTGAAAAATCATACGGATCGTTGAATTTTTTTTCAAGAATGAGATGTTTATCTTTATCAAAAACCCGTAGGTTAGTATTTTCTATTTTGGCAGAAAATAAATCATAAATGTAAGTTCGACCCTGACAATAATAACGGGCAGTAAAAACGAAAAGAATTAGAAGGCAGTATTTTATCTTCATTAAATAGAAAAAATCATTAAAGAGTATATGCAATATAAATTATTCCCGACAATTTAACATGTTAATAATTTAGTAGAATGAATAAAGGATAATATCATTAAGCCAAACCATTTATCAAAATTTATTGGTAATTATACCTAAATCTCTCTAACTTTAAAACATCGAATTTTTTATATAGTATTTTGCAGATAGAAGGTAAATTTTGCTTTGCGTCGGAGTGGTATATCACTTCCGATAAACCGGAGTTCAGGATAGGTTTCTTTGAGTCCTTTTTTCTACAAATATATCACCCTTAACAGCGTGAAGACAAAATCGAATATTTCATTAAAAATTTGTGATTTTTTAAGCTGAAGCTTGTCTATCATAGGGGCAGACCGGCAGACTGATTTAAGCCGGTGAAATTAGCAGCAACGTTCAGAGGCTTACTTGTATTATTTTTATAATTGTACACTTTTATACTTGGTTACATAGAAATTTAAAACAGATTAGGAATAAAATTTTAATACTTTTTCAATATAAAAAACAATTTCCAATAAAATATAAACAATTAGGGAAGGTACGCTATGAAACATAGTTTATTAAAAATAACAGCAGCGCTGTCAATTTTATTTTTTCTATCTGCCGATTTAATTGCTCAGGAAACATTTAACTTCCAATTCAAATATTCTAAGGGCAGCACATATTTTTATAACTCCGATGTAGCTTCACAATTAACACAGGAAGTAATGGGGAAGGAAATGAAATTTAACAATGACGTTCACGGAGTATTCAGATTCCAGGTGGATAACGTTGCAGATAATGGTGATATACAGTTTACCGCATCCATGGATTCTGCATCGTTGAAAAGCAATATGATGGGAAAAGATTCATCAGTTAGTCTTACCAGTGTTATTGGCAAGCGCGTAAAAGCAGTGCTTTCAAATTTCGGCGAAATAAAAAGCTGTACAATGATTGATTCAGCTGAAGAAAGTAACAACAAGATGATGTCTGTTCCGCAGGAAATAAAAAGGTTTTTTCCAAAGCTTGCAGGTAAAGATATTAAGTTAGGAGAAAGCTGGACTAGTTCTAATATTGATACTATAAAAAATTACGGCGGTACAATTATCAGCAATATCGATATGGCAAGCACTTTGTCCGGAAAAGAGAATAAAGCGGGGCATGAATGCTTTAAAATTTCTTTTACCGGTAAATTAAAAATTTCCGGCAAAGGGAATATGCAGGGGACGGACTTCACAATGGAAGGAGACGGCACTTCTTCCGGGAATATATATTTTGATGAGAAAGCAGGTTTGTTGATTTATTCCGAAGGATCAATGGAAAATGATATGACAATGGCGACAACCGGCGGGCAAAACATGGTTATACCAATCACACAAAATGTTAAGTATGCACAGGTTTTGATTAATAATTAATTCCTTATATTACAAATATCACAGAGCCGGTTTATTATTTTAAACCGGCTTTGTTTTGACGCTTTCCTATATTATTTTATAACTCAATCCTAAAAAGAAACTTTTCAATAATAAGAGAAAGATGTAATATGAATAAATTAGAACATTTTCTGAGCCGACATATTCAAATATTTTTTTCAATAGCAAGAATAATAATTGGATTTCTTTTCTTAAGCCACGGAGCGCAAAAGCTTTTCAGTGCATTCGGAGGACACGGGACTTATGGAAATACTAAATTATTTATAGCCGGAATAATTGAGTTTTTATGTGGTATTTTATTTGGATTTGGTTTTAAAACAAGATTCGTTGCATTCATTGCAGCAGTCGAGATGCTATATGCATATTTATCAGTTCATCAGCCGCAGGGACTTTGGCCGATTCAAAACGGCGGTGAAATGGCTCTTTTATACTTTTGTTTCTTTTTATTTTCCATTGCAAACGGAGGAGGGGAGTGGAGCCTTGATGCGTTATTTATGAAGAAAGATTAAATATAAGGCGTAAAGACGGGCTGTTCATGAGTTAAACTATGAACAGTCCCCGGCGCCCATACATTGTCTAAAGCATGTATTCCGGAAGTTTCTTTTTTATGACTGCTATATTTCGCCCGGCCGTTAAACTTGAAATTTACAAGTTCAATATTTCATAAAATTAATTAATATCTGTCTTAATGATATATACAATATAATCGAACTCATTTTAGCATTAATTAATTCTATTTGAAAGAACATTTCCGTTTAGATCATACTCCTTACAATTTTTAAGATTACCGCTAATATAATATTCTTCTTTTTGAAGTTTTCCGTTTTCAAAATAGGTTTTTACGCTGCCGTCAATTTTACCATTCCAGTAGTTTTCAACTTTTTTAAGAGCGCCATATCTGTAATAGTACTTTTTAGCGCCGGCAATTATTCCATTTTCATAATTGGCTTCGGATTCAAGCAATCCGCTTTCGTTAAAGGTTTTATAATCTCCGTTTGGAATGCCGTTCAAATTATAGAAAAGCTCTTTTAATTTCTTATTAGCGCGGTAAACAAGTTCTATCCCGTTTTTCAGGTTCTTCTGATAATCACTTTCAGATTCCAGCGAACCATCTTCATAATAAGTTCTTGTAATGCCGTGCTGAATGCCGTTAATATAATCGACTGAAGATTTAATTATTCCGTTATCATAAAAAAAGTAGGATCTATCCTGCAGGGTATCATTTTTATAATGCCATTCGTTTTTCAAGAAACCATTGTCATAAAAATCCCGGGCTGTACCTTCTTTCTTTCCATCTTTATAAAATATTTCGTTTCTCAATGTACCGTTAGTGTAATAATTCCTAGCTGTTTTTTCTTCGGATTCAAATTTGCCCAATAGGCTGTATTTAATCCTATGGGTCAGCTCGCCGTTTACATAAGTATCTTTAACCCGTAAATCACCGGCTAAATCATAAATTTTTACTTCACCGTCAAGTTTGTCATTCTTAAATATGGAATAAAGAGCAACGGTGCCGTTGTCATTAAAAACTGTTGATGGTCCGTTTCTTAATCCTTTCGAGTATGTCGCTTCAACCTCAACTTTGCCGTTTTTAAAATAAGTTTTTGAAATGCCGTTTAAATCGCCGTTAATATAATTCCAATCACCCTCAAGCTCGCCCGTTTTATAATAAGTATGGATAATGCCCTCAAGCTTCCCGCGGATATAATTTTGAACAGCCCAAAGTTCGCCCGTTTCATAATACCATTTGGAAACGCCTTCTTTCAAGCCGTTACTGTAATTCCATTCCGTACTTAGCAAGCCATTTTCAAAATACCAGACGGATTTGCCGTTTTCTTTATCATTTATAAAATTCCAGACTTTCCATTTACGCCCATCAGGATAGTACTCGGTATATTCGCCGTTTAGTTTTCCGTTAACATATTCGCCCTGCGTTTTCAATATTCCGTTAGGATAGAACGTTTTTTTAATTTCCGGACCTGGAGCATTTTGAGAGTAGCCGGCGGTAATAATAACCAGTGACATTAAAAGTATGGAAATTACCGGCTTAATATTTATCAGCATGATATTTTAATTAAAATATGTCTTAATTTTGTGTCCAATAATAAAATTTATCTTTAAAATTAAGACTATTTTAGGAAAAGAAAAATTGATAAATAAGCAGAAATTATAAAATAATTATTTATTCTAAATCTTTCAAATTAAAAGTGATTTGTGCTTGATACTAATAAAATAGTTTACGCAATAATTTGATGAACAGCCATTTTGGCAAACGAGGCTTACTAAAAAGTAATTTTAGGATGCTCCAAAGAATAAATATTTTAATTTTAGTCAGCCTCGAAGCAAAGGGGACAGTAATACCTTGCAGCAGGCGGGCATAATTTAATTTTGTTTGAATAAAACTATCGGGTTATAATGCATCAGCACCATCATCATCATCATTCATCAGTACAAAAGAATTTAATAATATCGATTTTATTAAACTCCCTGATTGTAATAGGTGAAATAATTGCCGGAATCTTCAGCAATAGTCTTGCTCTGATATCCGATGCGCTTCACAACTTCAGCGACTTGATTACACTTGCACTAAGCTTAACTGCAGACAGGGTATCCAAATGGGAAGCTACTCCCGATAAATCTTACGGCTATTTAAGAGTGGAAATAATTGCGGCTTTCATTAATTCCTCTGCACTTGTATTAATCGGAGTTTATATAATATACCAGGCGGCGGGTAGATTATTTACGCCGGAAAAAATAGCTGCTTCCTGGGTGATAGCTGCTGCTTCAATTGCTTTTCTGGCAAATGGATTTTCCACTTATTTGCTTAGTAAAAATTCAAAAGAAAATCTTAATGCTAAATCAGCTTATCTTCATCTTTTTTATGATGCGATAAATTCCCTTCTTGTAATTGCAGCGGGAATTTTAATTTATTATTTCAATTGGACTATTCTGGATCCTATATTCTCAATAATTATAGGATTATTTATTATTAAAAGCGGATGGGACGTAGTTCTTGAAGCGGTAAATATTTTAAGCGAAGGAACGCCTAAAAATATAAATATAAAAGACGTTACTGCGTTCATTACGGCTTTCCCGGAAGTAAAGGAAATTCATCACCTGCACATTTGGTCGTTGTCATCCGAGATGAGCGCATTATCTATGCACGTTGTTGTTCATGACCAGTTGATAAGCAAAGGTTATTTAATAATTGACAAACTTGAAAAAGCTTTGAAAGTAAAATTTGATATTGATCACCCTACAATTCAACTTGAAGCCGATTTGAGCAAAGAGCAGAATGGGATAATTAAAATTAACGGGAATAGAGTGAATGACGATGCAAAGTGAGTAATTTATTGAGTTTTAAATCCGGCTTGTTCAATTAACTGTCTGGCTGTATCTGCAACTGCCTTATTCTCAAAAGAGAACCTCATAGTGCCGCCTGCGCCTTCGCGTATTTTCAAAATTTCAACATCTTTAATATTAATATTGTTATCAAACATTAAGGCTGAGAGTTTGCACAGCACGCCCGGTTTATCTTCAACATAAATAAAAATATCGAAAAGTGGGTTAATAAATCCTTTAGTATTTTTAGGAATTACATCTCTCCTGATTCTTGCGTCTTGAAACAACGATCTTAAAGTTTTCATATCTGCGTTTTGCACAAGCTCTTCAATTTGGGTCAGCTTTTTGTTTAATGCTTCAATAGCATTGACAATTTCTTTTCGGTTCAATTTTAAAACCGTTTCCCAAATATCAAAACTGCTGGAAGCAATCCGGGTCATATCTCTAAAACCGCCTGCAGCAAAATCCAAATAGTTTATTTCCCCGCCGCTATTTCCATTATCGCCGACAGAGTTTACAAGCGCAACCGAAAGAAGCTGGGGAAGGTGACTCACCTTAGAAATAACTTTATCATGCAGGTAAGGGTCTAAGAATCTAACGCGCGCGCCTAGAAAGCTGATAATCTGTAGAAATTCATTTAAATTTTTTTCCTCTTTTGCAAAGTCGGAAACAATGTAAACTGCATTTTCAAAAAGGAAAGGATCGGAGCTGTCATACCCGCTTGTCTCTTTACCCGTCATAGGATGCCCGCCGATATAAATACCTTTGCTTTTTATTTTTTGCCATATATCCTGGAATACCGATTTAACTCCGCAGACATCGCTAATAATTGTCCCTTTATTTATTAACGGGGCCATCTTTATGAAAATATTTAATGATACTTCAGTTGGCATGCAAAGGAAGATAATATCGGAATCTTTTGCATCTTCAATAGAGTTAAGAGATTGATCAATTACTTTTTCCTTTAAAGCTTTTTTAAGGACGTCATTATGATCAAAACCTTTTATGAAAAGCTGGGAACAATTTTGTTTCAGAGCTTTGGCTATAGACGCGCCGATTAAGCCAAGTCCTATTATGGAAATATTTTTTATATTCAAAAGGGATTTCTTATATTGATTAAAAAAATTACATTGTTCTGCCGATGACGCCGGCAATAAGCTTAACCTGCTGCATCAATTCTATAAATTGTTCGGGAAGAAGCGCCTGCGGACCGTCAGAGAGCGCCTTTTCCGGGTCATTATGAACTTCCACCATAAGACCGTCGGCGCCGGCAGCAACAGCGGCTCTTGCCATAGGCAAAACTTTATCCCGCAGACCCGTTGCATGGGAAGGGTCGGCTATTACCGGCAGGTGGCTTCTTTTATGCACAACAGGTATAGCTGAGAGATCGAAAGTATTTCTTGTATAAGTTTCAAAAGTCCTTATACCTCTTTCACATAGCATCACATCCCTGTTACCATTGGCAAGGATATACTCGGCAGACATAAGCCAATCTTCCACTGTTGCAGCCAAACCCCGTTTAAGCATAATAGGCTTGGTTGTTTTGCCAAGGTCTCTTAGTAAAGAAAAATTCTGCATATTTCTGGCGCCAACCTGGAAAATATCCGTATATTTTTCTATAAGACTTATTTGGCTTGATTCCATTACTTCGGTTATTACAAGAAGGTTATATTTATCCCCGGCATTTCTTAAAAGCCTCAGCCCCTCCTCGCCAAGCCCTTGAAATGCATAAGGAGATGTACGCGGTTTAAATGCTCCGCCGCGCAATATTTTCGCGCCGGATTTGGCTACTATTTCCGCAATAGTAAAAATCTGATCCTCATTTTCAACAGAACACGGACCTGCCATCATTATTACTTCATTACCGCCTATTGATACATCTTTAATTTTAATTACCGTATCTTCTTTTCGGAAGGTTCTGCTTGCAAGTTTGAACGGCTCGGTAATACGGTAAACTTCGGCAACTCCATCAAGAATTTTTACTTTCCGCGTATCAAAATCAGGCTTTACTCCGATAGCCCCCAGAATAATCTGCTCCACCCCCGTTGATTTATGAACGGCAAACCCGAAATCCTCCAAATGCTTAATAACATTTTCTATCTGCTTGTCGGATATATTTTTTTCTAAAACAACTACCACTATTAACTCCTAAAAAATAATTAATGGAATTTTTTTTCTCCGGCTTCTATTGTTAGATCTATATGATCTTCTTTAGAAGGAATAGCACAAGAATAATTTGCACTGTATGAGCAATACGGACTATATGCAAGATTAAAATCTATTGTATAAACATAATTGGAATCATTATTGAAATCAAAATCTAAATACCTCCCTACGCCATAAGTTTCAGCCCCGGTGGTTTTATCAGTAAACCATATAGCATAATAAATGGAACCGTTTTTTGCCGTTCCTTCATAAACATTAATTTTATATTCAGTATTCTTATAATTAAACTTTACATATCCAAAACGGACAGCATTCCGTTCTTCCCCTTTTGTCCCGAATATTTTTATTGTATCCTTAATTCCATACCTAAAGAGCCTGCTGTTAAAAATAAAGCCGGGATCTACGTCATAATATTTCAACGGATGAAAGACGGCATTTTTATCCTGATTGAACGGCGACTCTGGATTGTTTTTCATAAAATCATCTTTATCTTTTCTCTGATTCTCGATATCCTGAATGTACCTTTTCTGTTCGGGGCTGATATTTTTTTGGCATGAAAGAAAATACAACGAACCAGGAATTAGCGCAAAAAGGATAAATACTTTCACCTGTGAAATACTATTAATCATTATCCTTTACTTTCTTTTTTAGTTCCTGCAGTTTGTTCAATGCTTCAAGCGGAGTAAGATTGTTAATTTCAATGTCGCCGATTTCACCCCTGAGTTTATCGTCACGAATTTCAAACATATTTATCTGATTATCTTTTTCCTGTTTTATCTTTTTTAATTTTTCCTTCTTTTCTTCATACGGAGTTAATTCTTTACTTTCCAGGTTGGCAAGAATTTCTTTTGCTCTTTTAGTTACAAACATTGGAAGTCCAGCCATTTGAGCTACCTGAATTCCATAGCTGTGGTCTGCTTTTCCTACACTTACTTTATGCAGGAAGAATACTTTATCATCATGCTCACGGACTTCAACTTTATAATTTTTTATCCTGGGGAACAATTCTGCCATTTCATTTAATTCGTGGTAATGAGTTGCAAAAAGTGTTTTTGCTGCAACCGCGGGATTTTCATGCAGGTACTCTGTCAATGCCCATGCGATTGAAATTCCGTCAAAAGTGCTTGTGCCCCTTCCTATTTCATCAAGAAGCACTAAGCTTTTTGGAGTTGCATTGTTTAAAATATTAGCTGCCTCCTGCATTTCAACAAGGAAAGTACTCTCACCTGCAGATATATTATCGCTTGCGCCCACTCTGGTAAAAATCCTGTCTACAATACCGATATGCGCTTCCTTCACCGGCACAAAAGATCCTATTTGCGCAAGAAGCACTATCAAGCCTACCTGCCTCAGGAAAACCGACTTCCCCGCCATATTAGGACCGGTTAAAATAATTATCTGATCGTCTTCATTTTCCAGATGGCAGCTATTGGCAGTATATTTTTCACCCGGAGGCAGAATCCTTTCCACAACGGGATGTCTGCCTTCAATAATTACAAGCTTTGTGTCGCTGCTTAATTCAGGCTTTACATAATTATACTGTTCTGCACATTCCGCAAAAGAGATGAAACAATCGAGCATAGCAATAAGCCTGGCATTTTGCTGTATCATACCGGCTTCGGAAGCAACTGTTAATCTTACTTCATTAAATAGCTGAGATTCCAGCTCGTAAATTTTTTCTTCCGCATTAAGAATTTTTTCCTCGTATGTTTTAAGTTCGGGAGTTAAATATCTTTCTGCATTTACCAGAGTCTGCTTGCGGATATAATCGTCCGGTATTTTATCCTTATTTGCATGACTAATTTCAATGTAATACCCGAACACTTTATTAAAATTTACTTTTAATGACGGTATGCCGGTTCTTTCTCTTTCGGATTTTTGAAGATTAGCAATCCAGCCTTTTCCGTTAAGAGATATATCACGCAGTTCATCCAGCTCGGGGCTGAAGCCTTTCTTAATTATTCCGCCTTCGGAAACATTAAGCGGAGGCATGTCCACAATTGAATTCTGAATTTTATCAACAAGTCTGTCAAGCGGCGTAAGTTCTTTAGAAATCTGAGAAAGAGTCTTTACCTGCGCCTGGTTTAAGAATGATTTTATTTTCGGAATTTTCTGCAGTGAAGTCTTAATGGCTATAATTTCCCTTGGGTTTGCCCTGCCTGTACAAACCTTTGAAATTAATCTTTCAAGATCTCCCACTTCTTTTAATTCAATAATTAGATTTTTTCTAAGGGACTTATTTTTTACAAGTTCATCAACGCTATCCTGCCGCTTTAAGATCATATCTAATTTTCTAAGAGGAGCGGTAATCCATTTTTTTAATAACCTGGCGCCCATAGCGGTTTCAGTTTTATCAAGAATTGAAATAAGCGAACCTTCCCTGCCGCCGTCGTGCATTGAAAATGTAATTTCAAGATTCCGTTTAGTTGAATAATCAAGCGCCATATACTCGGAAGGATTATAAGCGGATACTTTGCTTAAATGAGAAAGATTTTCTTTTTGTGTTTCCTGCAGGTAACTTAAAATAGCGCCTGAAGCAATAATACCCGCATAGAAATTGTCTATTCCGAAGCCTTTAAGATTGACGGTTTTGAACTGCATAACGAGCAATTCTTTGGCGTACTCAAAATTAAATATCCAGTCATCTACTTTTGTAACCCTGATAGACTGGTTTATTTTATTGACGAGTGCGGTCAACCGGTCTTTATCTCTTTTTTGTACCAATAGTTCCGAGGGCGAAATCATTTCAATTTGCTGCTGAATCAGGGATTCAATAACTTCATATGCATAAAATTCTCCCGTTGAAACATCGGAAAAAGAAATACCGGCAATGTCTTCTTTAAGGCACACCGACATAAGGTAATTATTTTTTTTATGATCAAGCAGTTTATCTGAAAAAGCAACACCGGGGGTAACTACTTCAATCACCTCCCTTTTTACAATTCCTTTAGCAAACTTAGGGTTCTCCATTTGTTCACAAACAGCAACACGATAGCCGGCTCGTACAAGCTTAGGCAGGTATGTATCCAGGGCATGATGGGGGAACCCTGCGAGCGGGACTTCACCTGCAGCGCCGTTTGCACGTTTTGTTAATGTTATTCCTAAAACTTTTGAAGCTATTTTAGCATCTTCTTCAAAAGTCTCAAAAAAGTCGCCCATCCTGAAAAGTAAAACAGTATCCGGATGTTCGGCTTTAATCTTGCTGTATTGTGACATTAAAGGTGTTTGCATATAGAAAACTTTTAAGTCGGGGCAATTAAAAAAAATATTTTTCATTATGCAGCACCCAGCTGAAGCATAAGAAATTAAAAAATAAAAATAGCTCAATACTGAAAGAATTTCAATTTTTTATAGCCGCTGCTTTAATAGATTTCTTAAATTATTATTTGTTTAGGTTAAAATTGAATTTCCATATATAGTTAAGTCCTTTTCTTTATCTGCCTGTGAACTTATAGATGGCGAGCCCAAAAGTAATAAAACAAATTTAATAATTCTGTCATTGGTGCGCTGTTTTTACTTGACTTTTTTTATTAATACATACAATGTGAAGAGTCCGTTGACGAAGTTGAGAGCGAAAAGCAGTGGTACCGGGAAAGAACTACAGGCAGGGGAGCTCCTAAAATTGGGAAATGAAATGTTAATGCAGCAATGTTTTATAAAAGAATTATTATCTTAAAAACACTCTGCAGAATCTTACTCAATTGCATAATATTAGCCAAAAACAAAATTATTCTTTGTAATTTAAAAGGTTATTGTTTAAAAGAAAACTGCCGGAATGAGGGATATTCCGGCAGCTTTGTGTGACTTTTTTGTGGAGGGGGGCTTTATGCTTAAAACTATTTTCTATTTTCACAATGTATTTAACAAATCTAATGCCAGGAAAAAAGTTTCAAATTTAGGCTAAAAAATAGCGCATCCTTCAATGCCGGATACATTTTTACCTGTAAAAGTTACATACTGGCTTACATTATTACTTATTCGTTTAATAATTTAATTGTTTAAAAGAAGGGCTGGCTGGTAATTGAGGAAAAACCAGCCAGTTGTGATGAATTTTGATGCGAGGAGTTTGCTTAAACTATTTTCTATTTCATAATTAATTAATCAAGTTACATGCCACTAATGTTTATTGAAATTTCGGGTTTTTTAATTTTATTTGTGTATAATTTTAAGATAGTTTCACATTCATGCTTGTTTTAAGACATAATCTTTTCCTTAGATTTGTTAAATTTGTTTTGCTAATTAAAATAATGGAGTAATAACAGTGCTTGATTTAAAGATAAATTCTGAAGTTGATTATGCAAGCGAGATTAAGCGGCTAAAGAAAGAGAATAATGCGATTATTCTTGCACATTTTTACCAGGAATCTGAAATTCAAGATATAGCTGATGTGGTTGGCGATAGCCTTGAGCTTTCCAGGAAGGCTAAATCTACTAATGCAGATGTCATTGTTTTTGCGGGCGTTCATTTTATGGCTGAAACTGCAAAAATATTAAATCCGGATAAGTTGGTACTTTTACCTGATTTAGCGGCTGGCTGTTCGTTAGCAGATAGTTGTCCCGCTCAGCTTTTTAAAACCTTTCATGAATTAAATCCGGATCATATAGCTATTACATATATAAACTGCTCGGCTGAAGTAAAGGCTTTGAGCGATATAATTTGTACATCAAGCAATGCTGAAAATATTATTAAGCGAATCCCGGAAGATCAGCCGATTTTATTTTCACCCGATAAAAACCTGGGCAATTATTTAATAAAAAAAACCGGTAGAAAAATGCTTCTTTGGGACGGTTCATGTATAGTTCACGAAACATTTAGCGAGAGGAAAATAATTGAGCTGAAAGTTCAGCACCCCGGAACAAAAATCATAGCCCATCCCGAATGTGAGGAAACAATTTTAAGACATGCGGATTTTATAGGTTCTACAAGCAAATTACTCCGGTTTATTGCCGAGGATAATGCAAAAAGCTATATAGTAGTTACAGAACCAGGAATTCTTCATCAGATGAGAAAATTAGCGCCGTGGAAAAATTTTATAGCGGCTCCGCCGGAAGCTAATTGCAGCTGCAATGAATGTCCATACATGAGATTAAATACACTGGAGAAGCTTTATTTGTGTATGCGTGATAAAACACCGCAGATAAATCTAAGTAAAGAAATAATGACGAAAGCTTTGCGACCAATTGAAAGAATGCTGCAAATGAGCCCGCCCGCTTAATTAAGCTTTTCTTAAAATTATCTTAAATGTTGTTCCTTCACCCGGAGCGGAAGTCTTAACAAAAATTTTACCCTGGTGGTACACTTCAATTATTCTCTTTGAAAGACTTAGCCCTAACCCCCAGCCTCTTCGCTTTGTACTGTATCCGGGTCGGAATACATCTTTTCGTCTTTTCAAATCTATTCCTTTCCCGTTGTCAACAACATCTATCTCAACATTTCTTTTTATAGCTTTAACAAATATATTTATTTTCCCTTCTTTTTGCTCAATTGCATCAAGAGCATTCTTAATCAGGTTTTCAATTACCCATTCAAAAAGTTCAGAGTTTAGTTCTGCGCTTGCACGCTTATCGCCGGAAATTGTAAGATCAATATTTCTGCCTGACTGGGGAAGCCTTCTCTGAAAATAATCAACAACTTTAACAATTTCTTCGAAAACAATTTTTTCTTTTCTCTCCGGTATTGCCCCGATCTTTGAAAAACGGTATGTGATTTTACTAAGCCTGTCTACATCATTATTTATTTCTTCGGCTATATCTATTACTTTATCGGGGTCTTTGTAACTTATTCTTAACATTTCCAGCCAGCCCATCAGACTGGATATAGGTGTCCCGAATTGATGCGCAGTTTCTTTTGCCATTCCAACCCAGATATTACTTTGTTCACTTCTCTTTATATTACTGAAGCCTATATAACCGAGAATAATAAATAAAGCGGCAATAAATATTTGCAGATAAGGATAGTATTTTAACTGAACAACTATATCTGAGTCGCCGTAATGTATTCTTTGTAAAATAATGGAATCTTTATAGGCTACTTCTATCGGTTTATGAATAGCGTCCATCTCTTTTATTTTTTGATTAAAAAACGCTTCAAGCTTTTTATTGGAAAGGGAAGTGTCATAACTGATATTCCTGATGTCTTTTATATCGGTTTTATTTTCTATAGTTATTTTGTTATCAGGTCCGCTGTTTATAAGCGGGAAGTCGATTGGCTTTAAAATATTTTCAAATAAAAAAGTAATATCAACTTCCGGTCGGGAGGTATTTGCAACATATTCTATTCCGTTGGCATAAAGCTGAACTATTTGCCTTTCGGTTATCTGGAGTTTATGTACAAGTTTTTGGGTATAAATAAGTGTGCCTACTGCAATCATGATTGCAGTTATAAGAAGCATAAATTTTAAGTTTATTGAAGTTGGACCGCCCGACATTTTCATCTGATGAATCCTCTTAATATTAAAATTTAACTAATCAACATAAAAAGTCTGCTGACGCTTCGGTCCGACGGAAATAATAGCTATTTTAATTTCCGCTTCACCGGAAATAAATTTTAAGTAATCTTTTGTCGCTTGTGGAAGTTCAGCGTAAGAAAGGCAATTTGATATATCTTTTTTCCAACCGGGAAGCGTTTTATAAACAGGTTTTACTTTGGATAACCTGTCCACATCCGTTGGAAAAGTTTTTAATGCTTTACCATCAAGCTCATAACCAACACATACTTTTATCCGGTCAAATTGACTTAATACATCAAGTTTAGTAATTGCTGCCGAGTCAAATCCATTTATCATTGCAGAATAACGGATAAGAGCAATATCAAGCCAGCCGCATCTTCTTGGTCTGCCGGTTGTTGCGCCATATTCAACGCCTATTTTTCGTAATAACTCTCCATCATTATCAAGTAATTCGGTTGGGAAAGGTCCGTTGCCTACTCTTGTTGTATAAGCTTTAACTATCCCTATTACAGAATCAATTTTTGTAGGCGGAATACCTGTGCCGGTGCATGCCCCGCCGGATGTTGGGCTTGATGAAGTAACATAAGGATAAGTTCCATAATCAACATCCAGCAGCGCTCCTTGCGCTCCTTCCAAAAGAATTGATTTACCTTCTGAAATAGCATTATTTAAATATACAGGAACGTCCTTTACATATTTATCTATAGCCCGGTCAAATTCTACATACTGCTTAATAATTTCTTCAACATTAAGCTCTGCGTGTTCGTAAACCTTTTTGAGAAGATTATTCTTCTCTATCAGGTTTTCTCTTATTTTTTCCTCCAGAACTTTTCTATTTAGGAGGTCAACTATTTTGATCCCTTTACGCGCATATTTATCTATATAGCAAGGTCCTATTCCTCTGCCGGTTGTTCCTATTTTATTACCGCCGCTTTCGTTAATGGAATCCAGCAGTTTATGATAAGGCATTATAAGGTGGGCATTGTGGCTGATAAATAGTCTTCCTTCAACTTTTATATCATTCTTTTCAAGCAATGATATTTCCTCTAAAAGCGCTGTGGGATCTATTACAACCCCGTTGCCGATAACACATATTACATTTTCCCTTAGAATACCCGAAGGAATAAGATGAAGAACAAATTTTTTATCTCCGATTTCAACAGTATGACCGGCATTAGCGCCGCCCTGGTACCGGGTTACTATTTCATATTTTTCACTTAATATATCAACAATTTTCCCTTTACCTTCGTCACCCCACTGACTTCCGACAAGAACAGTTACACTCATTAATTAACCTTAAAAGTTTATATTTTTATATCAAAAACAGGTTTTATTATGCTTAAACAAAATAAAAACTCCGAATCCAGGAATCCGGAGTTTTTAATTCCAACACATTTTATTTCTAAACTAATTGCCGAAACTTTTAACCGCTTCGTCTACAGTTTCATAAGATTCAAAAATCTGGCTTAACTTGGTAATTACTAATAAACTTTCAATTTTATCGGTTGTTCTGGCAAGTTTCAAATTTCCATCGCCTTTTTTCATTGTTGTGAGACCGGCGATAAGCATACCAAGTCCGGAGCTGTTCATAAATTTAACTTCTGAAAGGTCAACAATTGCGTTCTTCTTTCCTTCATCTAAAAGCTTATGAAGAAGTTCGTTAAATTCTTTGGCATCTTCACCGCCCATAACATTTCCTTTTAACTCTATAACTGCGGCATTATACTGCTCGTGATGTTTTAACTTCATAAATAACTCCCAAAATTTTGTTTACAATTTAATTAGATACAGCTATTTTTGCAAGAAAAAGTGCACTAAAATTGATTAACTTATAATCAAATATTCTCATTTTTTATATAAATGTAAATATCCGGCTGTCGTTTTATAGAATTTATGCTTTTTGGCACTTGAAATATAATAAATCAATTTATCATCTTCCGGCTATCCTTTATTTTTTACGCTAATCCGGATAAATTGTTACTAATAGAAAAAATGTCCCATGGCAAATAAACGCCGCTATTTCGGGGAACAAAAAATAAGGAGTTTCGTCTAAAAATATGAAAAACAAAAAGAATGACAAAGATTTGGCGATACCTCAAATTTTAAATTTGGACGATGATTTTTCACTGATTAAGAGATTCATTGAAGGCGATGAATCTGCTTTCAGCATTCTTGTTCAAAGGCATAAGGAAAAGATAAGAAATATTATTTACCTGACTCTGGGTAATCACGATCTTGTTGATGATATTGCCCAGGAAGTTCTTTTAACTATCTACAAAAACTTAAACAGATTTCGTTTTGAATCTCAATTTACTACATGGTTATATAGAATAACTATTAATAAATGTAAAGATCATTTAAGAAAAATAAATATCCGGCATATTTTTTTACCTATTAGAGATTCTGAAGAAGAAATTGGTTATGAGCAGTCTCCTGAAACTTCCGATGTGAAAGAAATTGTTCATAAAGCAATAGCCAAACTTCCCGGTAAGCTGCGAATTCCTCTTTTACTGAAGGATATTGAAGGACTTAGTTATCAGGAGATTGCCGAATCGGTACAATGTGAAATAGGCACGGTAAAGTCAAGAATTTTTAGAGCAAGAGAAAGTTTAAAGATTTTATTGAAGCCCTATGAGCAGGAGCTATTATGATGAAATATTTTTTTAAATCTAATTACCGTGCAGGCGGTAAATATGAGCTTCTTTCTGCATATCTCGATAATGAACTTTCCGATGAAGATGTAAAAACTTTAGAAGCAGAATTACAGTTTTCAAAAGAACTTCAGGATAAGCTGGCTGAATTAAAAAAAATAAAACAACTTACTGTTTCCTCAATAAAACCGGTTCGGGAAAATCCTTTTTTTGAAACCCGGCTGGCAGCATCATTAAAAACTAAAAATCACCCATATTATAAGGTTAAAAGATTCTTACCTATTTACGGTGTAATTGCTTTAAGCATTGCGCTTATGATTGTATTAAGGTATAATCCTCAGATAATTGATAGTCTTGTTGATAAGCAGAAATCGAATATCACGGCGTTTTATAAGGAAAATTTAAAACCGTTACTCTATACGGCAAATTTGACTAATGAGGATATTTTTAATTTTGCATTTTATCATCAACTGCCTCTCGATTCTCAGAAGAAACAATTTTTGTTATTAGGCTCCGATAAAAACGGTAAACAGTATTTTGAAATAAAAGATGCCGGATTAAATCAGAATGTGAATAATCTGGCGAGATTTTCAAAAAATCTTAATCTTACTGAAACCCAGCAGCGACAGATGGATTCTATTTTGGCTTCGTTTGCCGGTGATTTGCAGGCGCAGGTTTTAGTGAATGAGAAAAATACTGTAGCCATAAATCCTAATATCTGGAATTTTAATAAAGCTATCGCAATAGATTTGATTTCTTTTGCTCAAAAAGTGAACGGAAAAGAATCTCCGAAAGCAATTCCACCCGGTTATAATCAGCTCCCTTCGGCAAAGGCTATTACGCAAATGGCTGAAGAAATTAAATCGGCTAAAAATAATAAGTATATTTTCTTTACTACCGATTCAATTTTTTCCGATCAGTACCAGTTCAATGAGGGTGAATTTAATAAGGAAATGGAAAATTGGTCGGCAGAAATGAATAATAATTTTAAAAAGATTAATAAGCAATTTAAAAATTTCAATATTAATATTCATTTCGGCGATAATTTTGCTAAGTTTCAGAAAGGGTCATCCCGGAATAAAGGCTTTAATGTTTATATCGATAGTAATGTCTGCCGTGTAGATATTCCTGAAATTGTAATTCCTCAAATTGTTTTGCCGGATATGGGTAAGCTGAGCGAAGAAATAGATAACCTGACAAAGTATTTCAATTCGTATTCGTTTCCTGTTCCTAATCCCGGCAAAGGCAAAAATTTTAATTACAAGTATTTATACCGTGACTCTTCCAAAGATTATAAATTCAATTATAAGACTTTTGGCTTTGACTCTTTATTTTCTTCCGGCAGCCCAAAAACAGATCAAATGCTTAAGAAAAGGTTTAAAAATTTCAATTTTAACCCTGATTCCATAGCTTCCATTTTTAAAATGTTTATGGGAGATTCATCCAACGGCAGAGAGGTACAGAAACAGTTGAAAAATTTTGAAAAGCAGATGGAACAATTTCAAAAGCAAATGGAACAGATGCAAAAACAATTGAAAAAGAGTATACCTGAAGAGCAGCAAGGGAAGCCTGTCGAAATTTGAATAAACCTATGAATTTGATTTATCAAATTCCTACGATTGCTGTCCTGAATAATTCAAAAATGATAAAACTGTTTCTGAAGCAAAGTGTTTGCCCTGGCGAACGGCAGGCAGGGAAAAAATTACTAAAATGGCGTTTTATACTTTCATTGTTCAATCTATTTTATTAGTATTCTGCTGCGCAATTTATTTAAATTTTGCACATATATGATTGCTAAGCCCTTTGGGGGATGAAATTTATAACCCGCCGGTACTGCATCCATCCTAAAATACCCCCGCTTATCCAGAGTTTTCTTTACAAAAATCAATTTTTACCGTAATTTGCTTTTGAAGGATACTACATAATTGTAATTTTGTAATATTTTGAAAGAAATCTTTTAGAAGATTAAAAAAAACTGGAAAATTTTATTGAACTTAAATTCATTGAAAATATACGGTATGGAAATAAAAACCGGTGTTAAATTTCAGCTCTTTCTGGGATTAACCATACTCCTTTTCATTTTCCGGTTAACTGTTTACATGCCGGGGTCTATTGTTTTAACTTCTATAAATGAATTACTTGTATTATTAATATTCACATCGCTCTACTCTTATTTGCTTGAATTAGTCAGGGCAAAGCGGGTGAACCCGGTTTCATTCGTAATGAGCATCGGCATCCTGAACGCAGTAATATTTTTTCTTTTAACTTTTGCCGACTGGATTTTGAGCAGTTTAATAACTAAAACCGAAGAGATACATATAAATCAAAGCATTCCGGCAAATTTCCTTTCGTTTATTTATTCTTATTTAATATTGAGTTCTCTTGCGATAATGTTTTTGGCATTCAGGGAGCTTTATTTCTACAGGCAAAAAAGAAATGTAAGCACTTATTTTAATACAATGACTGTCTTTTTTGCGCTTACGTGTGTATCAAATCTGTTAAATAAAGTGATTGAGCCAAATTTTGTTAAAGGAACTTTCCTCATTATTTCAGTAATGCTTATTATAATTAATTCGATTAAGATTTCCTGGATTGCATTTAGTGTAAAGAAAGAAAAAATCATACTGCTGGTTCTTTCTATTATAATTTCCATTTTATTTTTTACCAATTTTGCCGGTGTTTCGGATAATACTCATGACCAGGTAATACTACAATTTTCTCCGGTGCTAAATCAGTTTTTAAAAATAATAATGATTTACGGGGGAATATATTTCAGTATATTATTTTTTACTACATTATTTCATATCCCTACGGCGGAAGTTTATGACAGGAAAGCCCGGGAAGTATTATTTTTGCAGTATTTCAGCAAATTAATTATCGAGTCTCATGATTTTAGTGAATTAGCCGAAACAGTTACAGATATTACAACAAAGGTTTGTAATGCAGAGGCAGCATGGATTGCCTGGAAAGACGGGGAAGGTTTTAAATCCCTTGCAAATAAAAATATCGGCTTTTATGACTCAAACAATATAACAAAATTTATTTTTGACAGCAGGCAGGATAGGGATTTTAGCCGGTCTTTTATATTCAATCTTAAAAAATTTAAAAACCATCAGCAATTAAGTGAAGATTACTTCCATTTTGCCGCAGCTCCGATTAGGGCGCATAATGAAATAAAAGGATTCATTATAGCCGCCAAGAAAGATGATTTAATGTTTGACGATGAAGACAGGGATGCGATGAATACATTTTCCGATTATGCTTCTGTAGCTATTGAAAATTCCAGGCTTCTCGAAGAATCTATTGAAAAAGAGCGGTTGGAAAAAGAACTTGATGTGGCACGCGAAATTCAAAGAAAAATCTTACCGTCTAAAAATCCTGATTTTGAAGACCTGAAGATATCAACGGTATTTATTCCTGCTTTTGAAGTCGGCGGTGATTATTATGATTTTTTCGAAGTCGATGAAACTAAATTAGGTTTTGTTATTGCCGATGTCTCCGGCAAAGGAATATCTGCCGCTTTTATAATGGCGGAGGTAAAAGGAATCTTTGAGTCGTTATCAAAAACAATAGAGAGACCAAAAGATATTCTTATTAAAGCGAATGAAATTCTGCAGAGAACTTTGGACCGTAAAAATTTCGTAAGCGCTGCCTACGGGCTGATAGATTTTAAGAAGGAAACCGTTTCAATTTCAAGAGCGGGGCATTGCCCGGTTCTTTTAGTTAGAAATAATATTGTAGAAAATTTACGACCTTCAGGTATAGGATTGGGTTTAAACTTCGGCGCGCAATTTGTCGACTCCCTGGAAGAAATAGAACTGAAATTACAGGAAAATGATACAATTGTTCTTTATACTGATGGGATTACCGAAGCAAAAAATAAGGAACTGGAAGACTTCGGAAATATTCAGTTTGAGCAGATTTTAATTAATTACAGCCTTAAAAATGCTGATGAAATTTCGAATAAAGTGATGCGGGAAGTAACTTTATTCTCACAAAGTAGTCCACAGCATGACGATATAACTTTAGTTATATTAAAATGGAAACAAAAATTAAAAAATGATGGAGATTCAGAATGGCAGAATTCAGCACCTCAACTAAAGACGCAGGTGATATAAACGTAATTTATTTAAAAGGTTACCTTGATGCGCATACAGCATCGGTACTTGAGAATACCTTATCTGATTTAATAGATAAAAAAAAGTATTCCATTGTAGTAAATTTTAAAGACCTTGCCTATATAAGCAGCGCCGGGTTAGGTGTGTTTATGGCGTTCATAGAAAAAATCAGGGAAAACAACGGTGATATTAAACTTGCCGGTATGAGCGATAAGGTTTACAATATTTTTGATTTGCTGGGATTCCCTTTATTGTATGAAATATTTAAAAGCGAAGATGATGCTGTAAAAAAATTCAATGAGACTAAGTAACTTGAAAACTGAAAATATAAAGCTAAAAGAAAAAGAGCTGTCCGTTAAGAGCAAAACAAACAATCTCTCAACTATAAGGGATTTTATTTATAATGCTGCAGCAGAGATTGGTTTCCCTTCCGGGGTAATAGACAACATTGTACTGGCTGCTGATGAAGCATGTACAAATATAATAAAACATGCTTATAAGTCTTATCCGGAAGGAGAAATTACGGTTCGTCTTAAATATGCCGATAAAAAATTTACAATAATTATAATAGATCATGGAACGCCTTTTAAGCCGGATACAGTTCCGGATCCTGATCTCCAAACCTATTACAGGCAGCATAAAGTAGGCGGGCTTGGTATGTATTTAATGAAGTCCTTAATGGATGAGGTTAAATATGTTTCCGTTCCGGGCAAATACAACCAGGTACTATTATCCAAGAATTTGAACACTGCACAATAATTAAGCCGTAGACTTGCAAAATGAATGAATCCGAGAATATTAAAGTTAAAAGAAACCTTACTGCATTAGTTGAATTCAGCCGGATTATAAATAGCAGCCTTGATTTGGATTTTATTCTTAATAATGTGCTTCTTACCTGTATGGGGAAATTTCTTGCCACAAGAGGTCTTATTGCACTCAGCATTAATGGCAAGCTGACTATTAAAGCATCTAAAGGAATCCCGGAGGAATTTAAAAAAAAGTTTCCTGAATTATTAGCAGATAACAATCTGATAAATAATTCCGGGTTAAAGAATTTTTTTTTGGAAAGCAAACTGCAGACAATAGAAAAGATTTCTTCTCCCGATGACTGCCTTGGTATAGTCTGCCTGGGAGAGAAGCTGAACAAATCGCCTTTTACTGAAGATGATATTGAATTCCTAAAAACTATAATAAATATATCCGCATCAGCTATTCAAAATTCGTTGGTTGTTGATAAACTGAGCGTTATTAACAGGCTGCTTGACTCGAGAGTGCAAAGGCTGAATTCACTTTTTGAGCTTAGTAAAGAATTCGGATTGTTTGCAGAATCCTCACGCGTTGCAAAACTTTTGGTTTATTCCGTTATCGGTCAGTTCCTCGTATCAAAATATGCCGTATTAACTTTTATGGACGGTAAAACTAAAATACTTGAATCAAAATTTCCCGATAATTATCTAAACGACTTGCTTAAAGATCAGGATTTTCTGCAGTTGGAAAATCCTATTTCAAATCAGGAAATTGAAAAAAAATATAACGGTCTTTATAAACTTGGCATTGAGGTAATTGTTCCTATGCAGCTTCAGGGGCGGACAAAAGGCTTAATCTTATTAGGCAAGAGAATTAATAACCAAAGTTACTCCGGGGCTGATATAGAATTTATTTATTCAATAGGAAGCCTTGCTATAATTTCTCTTGAAAACAGGCGGCTGTTTAAAGAAGCCCTTGCCAAACAGAAAATGGAAGAAGAGCTTGAAATTGCACGCGGAATTCAGCGTAATCTTCTTCCCGGTGAAATACCCGGTTATAAAGGGTTTGATATTGCTGTAATGAATATTACATCGCAGCAGGTCGGCGGTGATTATTATGATATAATCAGGCTTGACGATAATACATTTTGTGCAGCTATTGCGGATGTTTCAGGTAAGGGAGTTCCGGCTGCATTATTAATGGCGAATCTTCAGGCTTTTATAAAAACAACTTGCAGCCAGGGAATGCAGCTTGAAGCAGCTACTGCCCTTATTAATGATTTAATTTCGGAAAATACTTCAGACGGCAGGTTTATTACTTTTTTTTGGGCAATACTGAATAATGAGAAACGTTCATTGAATTATGTAAATGCCGGGCATAATCAACCTTTGCTTATCCGTGAAGGTAAAATTCAAAAGCTGGATAAAGGAGGAATTATTCTCGGTGTTATGAAAACAACTGTTCCTTACCGGTCGGAAATTATCCAGCTTAAAAAAAATGATGTGATAATCCTTTTTACCGATGGAATAACCGAGGCTAAAAATGAGCTTGATGAAGAATACAGCGATGAAAAACTTGAAACATTAGCTGTTGAGTCCGTATATCTTTCTTCAAAAGAAATATTGGAAAAGATAAAGAGCGAAGTTCAAACACATGCCCACGGCGCCGCCCAGTCCGATGATATGACCGTTGTTGTTATTAAGGTAAATTAGGATATTCCCCTCATCTTAAATCCGGTGTCTTTTACTTTTAATATTTTTCCTGTTATCTTACACTATATCACTCAATTATTAATAAAATTATGCTGATGTGAAAATGGCGCTAATTAAGGGCATATATTCAAAGCATAGGGAAAAATTTATAATCGGGCTTTCCGTTCTCCTGATTTTACTTGCCGTTATTGAATTGTATTTTGTTTTAGTTGTCAGGGTAACTTCAAATGATGAATGTTTATGGAAACCCGAAACGGATAAGCAAAACTCTGCGTATATTGTTTTCGAATCTGTAAAAGTTAACGGCGTTACCTGGGCTGCCGGAATAAGGAACGGCGACCACCTTCTTGAAATAAATCATCATGTACTCACCGATGTTTTTGCCGCCCAGGAAATTCTTGATAAAGTTAAAGCAGGAGAATATGCGGATTACACCATTAAACATGGCGATAAAGTAATTCAAACAAAAGTCTTTGTTAAAAAACTTATCCAGATAAGCAATCTGTCTCTTGTAATTTATGCGCTCTTTCAAATGCTTATAGGGTTTATTGTATTCATGTCTAAGCCGGGAGGACGGGTACAAAAATTATTTTACGCTCTCGGTATGACGACTGTTTTAAGCTGCAGTTTTGTATTTATAGCAAGTAATTTATCTTCTGCAACGGTGCATGCTAATCCGTTCTATTACCTGTTTATTGCTGCCTTATTTTGTTTCGGGCAATGTTTCCGTCCCTTTATTCTGGTTGCTTTCTTCTGGACCTTTCCCAGGCCTTTTAAATTAATGGAAAGAAAATGGATCAGGCGCCTTTTATTTATACTGCCTCTTTTTTTCTCTGTTTTATTTATTGTTTCACTCGTACTCACTTTCGAATTAGACCTTGAAAAATTAGGAATTATAACCATTCTAACTAATATTCTTACTTACATATTATGGATTTGTAATATAATTGCTTTAACATCATTAATAATAAATTACAGGCGCTTAAAGACCAAAGAAGAGAAAAAACCGGTATTTGTCGTGCTTATAGCTTATATAATAGCATCTGCTGCGACTGTTTATACAACAACAATTGCCCCTGCAATATTCGATACTGTATTTAATTCCCCGCAGTATTACACTCCTATAATATTAATTATCCTAACGCCTATTGCTTTTGCTTACTCAATATTCAAATACCAGATGATGGATGTGAGCGTGGTTGTAAAAAATACCGTAATGTACGGGACAGCTACCGTGAGCATTGCAGTTGTTTACTTTTTTCTTATTTATTATTTAGGGCAAAGCATAAGCAGCGCTATTGGTACGGATTTCCAGGGGCTTATAGCGGGAGTTATCTTTATCCTTTTTGCTTTAGTTTTCCAATCGACTAAAGATAACTTCCAGAATTTTATCACTTCAAAGTTCTATCCGGAACAGTTTGCTTATCAGAAAGTGCTTGTAAAATTCAGCAGCGATGTATCAACTGTAGTTGGATTTGATAATATCCTTGATTCAATGAAAGTTACGTTTGTAGAAATGTTAAAATTAGACCGGTTCGGAATACTTATAAAAGATAAAAAGGATAATGAGTTCCATCTTGTTAGGAGTGTCGGTTTTTCTAACGGCGGTCTTACTATAGATATAGGAAATGCACAGCAAATAGTCGACAGGGAATTAGCAATACCGCCGGGAGCTGTTTTGGATCAGAACGATTTTTCAAAGGCTTTCCCCGGTATATCCGGCAGGTTATTGGAAGAAAAAATTTACACAATAATCCCGATGGTAATAAAATCAAAAGTAGTAGGTTTGCTTTTATTTGGTTTGAAACATTCCGGCTCACAATTTGCAGGGAAAGATTTGGACCTTCTTACCGCATCGGCAAATCAGGCGGCTATTGCAATTGAAAATGCGCGTCTTTATGAATCCGAAGCCGAAAAGCTTAAGATTGAAAGAGACCTTTCGCTTGCAAGAAGAATACAGCAGGGGCTGCTGCCTAAATATATCCCCGATACTAACGGGCTTGATATCTGCGGGGAAATGATCCCGGCAATGCAGGTAGGCGGAGATTATTACGATTTAATTCCCGTTTCGGATTCCAAATTATTTGTCGTTGTAGGCGATGTATCAGGAAAGGGATTGGCTGCATCTTTGTATATGACCAAGCTTCAGACTATGGTTCAGTTTGCCTGTACTCCGGATAAAACTCCAAAAGAAATAATGATCGGACTGAATAAACGCTTTTATGATTCAATTGAAAGAAATTCATTTGTCACAATGACGCTTGCTTTATTTGATACCGAAAATAAAAAAGTTACTTTCTGCCGCGCAGGGCACATGCCCGTGCTTACCGCTTTAAACGGTGAAGTCCATTCATACAGAACGCAGGGGATAGGAGTCGGGCTGGAAAAAGGGATTATTTTTAACAGGACATTAATTGAAGAAGAAATAAAATTAAAGCCGGGACAAATTTACGCCTTCTTCTCAGACGGAATTACCGAAGCAATGAATGAGTATTACGACCTTTTCGGAGAGGATAAACTTTCCGAAATACTTAAAGGCAAGACGCATAAAACATCTGCCGAAATAATGGCTGAAATATGGGGATCATTAAGTACTTTCAGGGGCTCCGCCGAGCAAAATGATGATATGACAATGGTTATCGTAAAGGTGGGATGAAAACTTCATAGCTTTATCTCCTTCCAAAAATATTGATTTATGTAAATCTGGTAATACACGCTGCCTTTCACTTTCCATATACGGGAAAGCACATTATTAAGCTATTGTTTTTTAATATAATATCACTATTTTTGCATAGTATCCTGAACAATGATATTGTGCAAACCCTATGATATTATATTTATAAGCCTACGGCTTAAGAAATAAGCAAAATGGACAAACTTCAGAAATACATTAACGAAGCTCTTGGAATTGAATTAAGATTTCTAACCATTCCTAAAAATGAGCTAAATAAGCTGCCTCTTTACCTACGCAATAATAACCTTAAAGCCGGTGAAATTCTTAAACGTCAAATAATTTTTAACACGATCAGCGCGGAAACCTCCTTCACAATAGATCAATATAGAAAGCAAGCCGATATAATTGAAAATACACTTGGTAAACATGTAGTATTTGTTTTTGAAAATATTGAAGCTTACAACCGGAAACGGCTTATCCAAAAAAAAGTTGCCTTTATTCTTCCCGGCAAACAAATGTATCTGCCGTTTATGTTTATAGACCTGAAAGAACTTAAACAAGCTCATGTCAAAAGAGTAGAAAAACTTTTCCCTGCTGCACAGTGTTTACTATTTTATTATTTACTCGGTAATGAAGTGACCGGTACCAACTTCAAAACATTGGCAGAAAAACTAAATTATGGACCGATGACCGTTACAAGAGCTGTAAGTGCCTTAATGAATTTAAAATTTTGTAATATTACCGGCGGCAAAGACAAGACAATTATATTTGAAAAAGAAAAGCTCCGGCTATGGAATGAATCGCAGCCTTTTTTAATTAACCCCATTAACAAGCTTGCCTTCACGGATTATATAAAAAATTCCGATCATATTTTTATTTCAGAAATACCGGCACTCTCTCATTACACAGATATTGCTGATAATGGTAAAACTTCTTTTGCATTATCCATGAATGCATTTAAAGTTTTACAAAATAAAAAAGCAATTCATATCACTTGTAGTACAGAAGGAAATATTATACTGCAAATTTGGAAATATAATCCCGCCATACTTACAAACAACCGGTATGTTGATCCTTTGTCTTTATATCTCACTGTTAAAAATTCTAAAGATGAGCGCATTGAAGGCGAATTAAAAAAACTATTTGGTAATTTATGGTAAATGGTCTTAACAAATTCAAAGAATATTTTAAAGATTACAAAGATAATTATCTTCTTATCGGCGGCGCAGCTTGCGATAGGCACATCGAAAATGCCGGCTTGGATTTTAGGGCTACCAAAGACCTG
>Ga0181520_10000429_pt1 | contig 93056 bp, 69 predicted proteins | sample PEATcosm2014_Bin_29_FD_132451 | JGI IMG/M metagenome (GOLD analysis project Ga0181520, IMG submission 132451) | Peatland microbial communities from MTU Mesocosm Facility, Houghton, MI, USA - PEATcosm2014_Bin02_30_metaG | ecosystem: Environmental > Terrestrial > Soil > Wetlands > Peat | place...
CGGCATTCCATTGCCTAGCCTCGCCATTTTCCAAAAACCACCCCCCATCAACCAAAACCAAGATCCTATTTCTACGAAATCGCGTGCCAAACGCAAAGTGCGGAATGCACCCGCCACCCCCGGTCAGGCGTTTTCGCTATTGCACGGCAGCCGCCCGGCGGCGAAAATGCCGCCGTGCAGCAGTATCGCGTTACGGAAGCTGCTCAGGCCTGACACGGAAGGAACCCATGGCTGAACAGCCGCCGGCAGCGCTCGTGGCAACACTCGAGCGCCTGGGATTGGCCACGGCCGACGAGATCGCGCGGATGGGTCCGCGGGTACGGCGGCTGGCGCGCGATCTGCCGCGCTTCGAATCGGTTTGGGTCGATGCCTTGTCGCAGGCCCGCATTTTGACCCCCTTCCAGGCCGCCGAACTCAATGCGGGGCGCGGCCCGTCGCTGCGCGTCGGGCTCTACGTCATTTTGGAGCGGCTCGCACATCCGTATTACGTCGCCTGCTATCGGGCGCGGAACGTCGATTCGCCAGAAACGGTGCGGCTGGCGGTCGTCGAAAACGCCGGCCCCCGGGCCGACGCGATCCTCGCCCAGTTGAGGTTGCTGACGGCTCAAGGCACTTGCCACCCGATGCTCGGCGCGATCACCGATGCCGGCGCCGATGGCGGACGCGTCTTTGCCGCGGCGCCCTGGACGGAAGGCCGAACGGCGGCTGCATGGATCGTTCATCACGGCCGATTTCCGGCCGAGGTGGTGCTGGAAATTGCCCGGTCGATGCTGGCCGCCCTGGCCGAACTGGAGAAAGCCGGCCTGTGCCACGGCGATCTGAGCACAGCGAGCCTGATTCTGACCGACGGCGGCGACGTGCGGCTTTCGCTGCCGGGCCTGCGGGGCATCTTGCGGCCGGAAGAGGGCTACGCCTACGCCGACCTGCTGCCGGAAGCCTACGACACGCTGGCCCCCGAACGCGTCGCGGCCGGAACGCCGCCGCAATGGCCGAGCGAGATGTACGCTTGCGGTTGCCTGTGGTGGCACCTGCTGTGCGGCCGGCCACCGCTGGGCGGCGGAGACGGCCTGGCCAAGTTGCGTGCCGTGCAGGCGGGCGAGATTTGCGACGTGCGGCGCTACGCCCCCGATGTTCCGGCGGCGCTGGCCTCGGCGATTTCCAGTTGCACGGAGCGGGAACCGAGCCGGCGGCCCGAATCGCTGGCTCGGCTGGCGGCCATGCTCGGTCCGCCCACCCGCGGCGGCAAAGAGGCGTTGGCCGATTGTCTGGCTCGCGCAGGCCGGCCCTCGGTTCCCTGGTCGACCACGCTCCACAGCGTCAAGAAATCGAACCGCACGCCGTTTTGGATCGCCGGCGCCGTCTGTTTTCTGGCCGCGGCCATCGCCATGCTTTGGCCGGCCTGGCATCGTCATCTGACAGCCAACCGCCCGGTGGCTTCGGCATCGGCTGGCATGGCGAAACCGCAGTCCCGCGGCGTTGGAAGCGTTGCCCTGACGGCGGCAACGGTTCCGCATGTCGTCGACGCGCCGCTCCCCGACGCCTCCCGGGTCGTGGCGGCCGCTTACCAACAGGCCGAGACGAGGCCCCCGGACCTTGTCTTGACCGACGACAAGCCGCCTTTGGTAACGTTGCTCGCGTTACGGCCCGGCCAGCACGTCCGCGGGCCATCGGGCAAGCGGGCCGCCCTCATCGTTCCTCCGGCCGGCCTGGTGGTCGATAAGGAAGACGTCCGGTTCGAGAACGTCGATTTCGTTGGGCAGCCGGCCGGGACGGCTTCGGATGCCCGCAATGCGGAATCAGCGCTCGTGCAACTGCGGGCGAGCGGGGCCCAGTTTCAGGGCTGTTCGTTTCAGAGCAAGGAAATCACTGCCGGTCCTGTCACCGCCATTCGCTGGGTGCATCCGGCGCGGGCCAGGGACGTGGAGACCGCACTGCCAAGCGGCCGCCTGCGGCTGGTTGATTGCCTGCTCAGCGGGGTCGGCGTTAGCCTCGACTGCCGCACGGTCGGGGCGCTCAGCATCGAACTGAAAAACACGCTCCGGCTGGGCGGCGGACCGCTCCTGCGGCTGGACCATTGCCCGCAGGCCGATGAGCCGGTCTCCGTGGTCCTGGAACAAGTGACGCTTCGCGGCGGCGGGCCGCTCTTGGAGTGCCTGGTGCCGCGCATCGTCGAGCAGCCGGGCGAAATCAGCGTTCTGGCGACGGCGTGCGCCTTCGTGCCGGAGCCGGGCGTGCCACTCTTGCGCGTGACCGGCGCGGAACTGCCGCTCCCACTGCTCGGCCTCATGCGCTGGGCCGGGCAAGGCTGTTTGGTGGCGCCGCAGGTTCCCATCATCGTCTGGCGTGGGCCGGGCGATCGAGAGCGGATGGTGGACGAATCCTCGCTGGCGATTGCCGGCCTGGTGCGGAGCGCCGTCGGTTTTGCCGGCCAGTCCACGGGCGAGCCGGCCGCCAGCCGGCTGATTCGTTGGCAAGCGCCGTTGCAATCTGCCGATCCGCCCGGCATTGACCCGGCGCCCCTGCCGCCGCTTCTGAGATAGCGGAGCCACGTCGGGACGCGACAAAACACGGCGGGCAAGCCCGCCCGCTACACGGCGCGGCCTTGTCGTTTTTTCGCATGGGACTAGAATAAAATATTCGCTCCTCCAACTCGGAAAGGTCAAAATCATGAAGATGCCGACCATTGCCAAGCATTTCAGGCTCTTTTTTGTAGCCGCCGGCATCGTGGTGGTTGCCGTCGTCCTAAGCGGGTGCTGTCCGGCGAGCGACAAGGGTCCCGCCACATCGCCGTCGACGGAAGGGGAAACCGCTCCCGCCGCCAAATCTCAACCAGCTTCTGCAACACCACCGGTGGCCGCCCCGGGCCAGCCTTCCGCCAAACCCCAGTCGCCGGAAAAAGACCTGGCCAAGGAAATGGAACAGGTGGAGGAGAAGCCACGCGATCTGGGACCGCCGCTGGTCGATCACCCCAACCGCCTGACGCGGCTCGATCCGGAACAGCCGGTGTGGATCGACATGCAGCACAAGCACGTGGTCCTGCAGGGAGAGGCTTGCCGGGCAGGATACCCGTTGGAGTTCTTTGCCACCTACAGCAACCGCTCGTATGAGGCCGTGTTGTCGGTCAACGTCAAGCCGTCGATCGTCCACGCCGGGCTGCTGCGGGTGGGCGCCACGCCGGGCCATCCCGCGCGGTTCCAGCCCAGTTTCGTGCCGCCGTCGGGCACCGAGGTCGCCATCGAGGTCCGCTGGAAAGATGCCAAGGGGAAAGTCCAGTCGGCCCCCGCCCAACATTGGATCCGCAACATCAAGACCAAGAAGGAGTTGGACAGCAATTGGGTGTTTGCCGGCAGCCTGTTCGTCAAAGACGACGCCACCGGGAAGGAATACTATCAGGCCGACTCGGGCGAACTGATTTGCGTGTTGAGCCTGCCCACGGCGATGCTCGATCTGCCGATACGCAGCTACGGGGCGCTGGAGGCGCGATCGTTCGAGGCCTTTGCCGAGCATCTGCCGCCGCCGGGCACGCCGATCACAATTCTGCTGAAGCCGGTTCTGGGGGCCAAGGCCGCTTCGGCCGCCGGGGCGAAGCCGGCGGGCAAAACCGCCTCCGGCGACGATCTGCATGCCGAAGCGGAGAGCGAGGCCGTCGCCGCGATTGAGCCGTGGCTGGCGCTGGTCGACCGGGGCGATTACTCACAGAGTTGGCAATCGGCCGCCGGGCTGTTGAGGAACGCTGTCGACCGCCGGGACTTCATCAAATCGCTTACCGAATCGCGAAAACCGCTCGGTGCCGTCAAATCGCGGGAACTCTTGTCCAAACTGTACTCCACCAACTTGCCGGACGCACCCAGGGGGCAATATGTCGTGGCGCAGTACAAGACCTCGTTCGCCAACAAGCCGTCGGCCATCGAGACCATCACGCCGATGCTGGATAAGGACAAGAAGTGGCGCGTTTCGGGGTATTGCATCAAGTAAGCAGCGCCGCTCTGTCCCGGAGGGACGTTCGATAGTAGCCCAGCACTTTTAGTGCTGGGAGCACCAAGAAAAACAAGCAGGTTTTTCGTCCCGTAGGGACGATTGAAATGTGATATAAAGTTCCGTTTTCAGTTGTCCCTCTGGGACAAGGCGGTTCCGGTCGGCTTCAAAACCCAGCGATAAATCGCCGGGCTATTGTCAATCGTCCCTCCGGGACGGAGACTCCTCGTTCTCGTCGCTCCGAGATATTTCTAACGTGCCCGCACGCGGTACTGCGTCCCCGGCTGGGTGGCAAACTCGGGGCGGCCATAGGCGTCGGCCGTCACTGCGATTTCGTGGCCGGCGCTGTCAATGACACGGATGCCGCGCGGCCAAGGCGAATAAATCCGGCACGGTGCGCCCTGTTCGCTGCGGATGGTCAGTTCGTTGACTTGGCCCTGCGACCAGGCGGCACTGACGAGGAAGGCCCCTTCGGCGCGGAAATTGTCAAAACGGGCGTCGAGACTCTTCGGCCAGGCGGGAAAGATCCTCAGCGCGCCGTCCCAGCTTTGCAGCATCATCTCTTGCAACGGGGCGGCCGCGCTCAACGATTCGCTCCACGCCCCAGCGCGGCCGTAGTTGGCCGTCGCCATGGCCCAGACAATGCCATTCGGCCGCCGCCAGGCCTCGATCATGCGGCGATAGGCGGGCAGGTCGCGCTCGACCTGAAAATCAGCGTTCCGCAAGCAGCACACGGTCACCATGGGAGTCTGGCCGAAATACCAGCCCAACGCCGCCGGCGGCTGCGGCGTCACCCGCTCCGGCTGCGGACGATAGGGACGCCCGATGCTCAGTTCGGGCGGGTTGGCCTCGTAGCACACCTTTTCCAGACCAGAGAACGCCAGCGGCTGGCCGCCGTCATCGCCGGCCGCATGGTCGAGCCGGTCCCGCCAGACGGCCCGCAGATCCGCGTCCGCACCCAGGGCTTCGGCCGCGCGAATGGCCGTCCGCAGGCAATAGCGCATGTGCCACATCACCTGCGGCCGATCGGTGTACTCTTTCGGATTGCCGGTGAAGCCGTCCTCGCCCTGGTTGGAAGGAAAGATGTGATAGCGGCCGTCGGCCCGTTTTTGCAGAAAATCGGTGTAAAACAGGGCACAGTCGCGGATCACCGGATAGCCGGTCGCGCGGAGCCACTCCTTGTCGAGCGTGTAGGCGTAGTGCCACCAATATTGCGTCATGGCCCAGCCGGTCATGTACGCCATGCGGCCCATGGGTACGGCGCCCAGCGTGTCGTCCTCCGCCAGGATGGGATAGGTCGAAAGCTGAACGAAGACACCGCGGCAGCCATAGTAGTCGCGGGCGATCTTCCGGCCCATCGGCAGCGCGAAGTTTAGCGCGTCGAAGTAGTTGTCGCCCAATTCCAGGTGATTGGCCGTGTAGTCGCCCCAGAACGGCACCTGGATGTTGTAATTCCAGTGATAGTCGCCGTGCCAATGCGAGTAGTCGCGCACCGTGCTGGGCAGAAACAGGCCGGGCGGAACTTTCCCCCGGCGATAGGTGCACCGCCGCGCATGAAACGTCTCGTACCACAAATTCTCCAGCAGCCGATCCTTGATCGACACCTTCGAGCGCGACCAGAAGTCGGCCGCGGATTTCTGGTTTTCGCCGGCCCAGCGGGCCAGCGTCGTCGCCGGCCGATCGCCCAGTTCCGCGCCGATCCGCTTGATCTCGGCCGCCGGGCCGCCGGCATCGCTCTGCGTCGCCACGGCCACGGCCAGCTCTCCCTGCTTCGCCTGCATGCCGGGCAGAATGTGCAGCCGCGCCTCGTGGACCGCCGCCATGTCAATCGGCCCGATCTCCGCATTTCGAACGAAAGGCACGAGCAGATAGCGAAAGCCATCCTTGAAGGTCGGATCGGGCGGAAACGCCTGCTCGATGGCCCACCGGTCGCCTTCCCGCCGGGTCAACGGCGGCGCCAGCGGCGTGATCTTCGGGCTGGTGAGCAGGCTGAAGCCCTCGTGCCGGCACTCGGCAAAAAACCGGGCGGCGAAGGCTTGAATCGTCGGGTCGGCCCAGCGATAGAGCGAGAACCAAACCGGCGGCTTTTCGCCCATCCGCGTTAGCGCATTCCAGTTCTCCACCTTCCAACGCACCACCAATACGTTCGGCTGCGGCGGCACGAACGATTCCAGGCGCAGGATCACGCCGGACGGCCAGCGGCATTCCACCAGCAGCTTTGCCTCTTCGATCGAAAGCCGCTGGCGGACCGTCATGCCGGGCAGGTCGGGCGGAAAATGCAGGGCCAGCTCGCCGACCGGCTTTGGGCACGGATACGGCCGCTTCGTGTAGCTGGGCGGGCAGCTTTGACAGATTTCCCGCATCCGCCCCGGGTCTTTCGTCCCCCGCGTGGCCTCGACGGGCCCGCCGTACGGCGGGCACTTCCAGCCCTCCACTTCAATGCCGTGGGCGACCTCGCGGATGTGCGGTGGTTTGGGATCCTCGCTGCGGTCAATGCGGCGGTCCCAAACGTCCCCCTTGCCGAAGCGCCAGACGATGCAGTCGGCCGTTTGATAGACGCTGACCGACAGGTCGCCGTTGCCCAAGAGTAATCCTTCCTCGGCCGCCAGAATCGGCCGCTCGACCTCGATTGCGTGGCCGTCGGCCAGTGCGGCGGCCGCGGCCGCCGCGATGGTCGCCAAGGCGACAGAAAGGGTCATCGAGAGACGCGCGATTCTGTTCATGGTTGGCTCTCCGGAGCGTGAGACGTATTCGTTGCTTGAGACGCGGATAAACAATGTCACCATAGCAACGCTGTATTAACATACCCGATTCTCGACGCCGGGTGAACCGGCACGTGGCGGCGCTTGACCGGGGCGATTCGCCCGACAATACTGACGAATTCCACGAATAGGCCGTCAAGGTTTTGGGAGTACTCTCATGAAGCGCGCGTGGTCGGTTGGCGCCGAGCCCCCCTTATCGTGCCCGTGGACAATCCTGGGAATTGTGACGCCGGCGGAACGGCGCAAAGGAGATCGTACCCATGCCGGACCAGCACCCTAACGACGATGACCGCGAGCAACTGACGGCAAACCGCGCGGTCCGCAGGGGAATCTTCCTGCTCGGCGTCTTTATGCTGCTGCTGGCCGTCTGCCTGTTCGGAGCCGCCGGCCGGCTTGGGTGGACGCGGGGATGGATTTTTCTCGCGGTCTATCTCGCGCTAGCGATCGCGACGGGCCTTTACCTCTGGCAAACAAACCCCGAAATCGTTGTGGCGCGAAGCACGCCTCATCGCGGGGTCAAAGAATGGGACCGCGTAATCTTCGTTCTTATCACGACCTCCTTCATGGCGATGTTCCCGGTGGCCGGGATTGACGAGCGGTTTCGTTGGTCGTCGGTTCCGCTCTGGCTGGTCGTGATCGGATACGTCCTGTTGTTGATCGGCATGGTCGGAAGCGCGTGGGTGCTTGGCGTCAACAAGTTTGCCGAACCGCAAGTCCGCATTCAGACCGAGCGGAAACAGACAGTCATTGATACCGGCCCCTATGCGATCGTGCGGCATCCCCTGTACGCCGCCTCGTTTTTTCTCTTCGGCGGCAATCCGCTCTGCTTGGGATCGTTCTGGGCCCTCGTTCCGGCGGCCGTCGTCACGTTGGTTCTTATTGTCCGCACGGTGTTGGAGGATCAGATGCTGCAGAACGAGTTGGAGGGGTACCGAGAGTACGCCGGCCGAGTGCGCTATCGGCTGGTCCCCGGCCTCTGGTAGGTCAGGCACGGGTGCCTGACCTACGTGTCATAAGTTCCTACTCCACACGCCGCTTTGTCTTAACCTGTCAGTGCGCCGCTGGCCTTGTGTGCCGGGCGGCTTTTGGGATAACAATAACTATATCCCCAGTGTCGCCCTGGAGCCGAAGCCTCGCATGCCCAGTCAACCGCAATACGTGGATCTGCAAATCAACGGCTACGCGGGCGTTGATTTTAATCGAGACAATCTCTCCGATACCGATTTGCACCTTGCCTGCGAGTTGTTGCGCGAGGACGGGGTGGCCGGCGTTTTGGCGACGATCATTACCGACGAGCTGCCGCGGATGATGGCCCGGCTGGAGCGAATCGCCGCCATTCGGCAGCGCGAGCCGCTGGTGCGGGAGATGATCTGGGGCATCCACATCGAGGGCCCCTTCATCAACGAAACGCCCGGCTATGTCGGCGCCCACCCGCCGCAGGCCGCGCGCCCGGCCGACGTGGAGGGCATGAAGCGGCTGTTGGAGGCCGCCGGCGGGCTGACGCGGTTGGTGACGCTGGCCCCCGAACGCGATGCCGGCCTGAAAGTCGTCCGCTATCTGGCCGAGCAGGGGATTCTCGTGGCCGCCGGTCACTGCGATGCCAGCGTGGAGCAGTTGCAGGCGGCCATCGATGCCGGAGTGTCGCTCTTTACCCACCTGGGCAACGGCTGCCCGCATCTGCTGCCTCGGCACGACAACATCATTCAGCGCGTGCTCAGTCTGCGGAATCGCTTGATCTGTACTTTCATCGGTGACGGCGTGCACGTCCCCTTGGTGGCCCTGGGAAATTATCTGCAACTCGTGGGCGTCGAGCGTGCCGTCGTCGTTACCGATGCGATTTCTCCCGCCCGCTTGAAGCCGGGGCGCTACACCATCGGGTCGCAGAGCATCGACGTGGGCGAGGACATGGTTGCCCGCGCGGCAGATAATTCACATCTGTTTGGCTCAACAGCCACCATGCCGCAGATGGCCGATTTGCTGCGGGAGAAGTTGGGATTGTCGCCGGCGGACGTGCGGCGGCTCTTGTGCGACAATCCGCGCGCCGTGCTGGCGCGGGCTGCCACGCCGGCCGGCCATTGATCTTCACCGGATGTAGCACAGCCACCCTCGGCTGTGACAATTGCCGGGCACAGCCGAGGACGGCTGTGCTACATAACATTTCACAGCGACTTGCTATCGCTGCTTGCGTTTCAATTCGGAGTCATGCTCCTTGAGAAACGCCTGGAGCGAATCGGAGAACCCCAACAACCGCTCCCATTGCTCGATGTAGAGCGTCACGGGCATCCGCTGCAAGCCATAGAGACTGACGGCGCCTTTGGGACTGACCTTGCAATAGAGGGTGCCCGTTCTGGCCGGTTCTAGGTCGGCCAGCAGCTTCGAGGCTTCGTCCACTGTAAGTTTGCCTTCCGCCACCTGCGCGAGAATGTCTTCCTTCTTCATGCTTGTCCTCCTGCGACCATGGTACTGGATTGCCGCCGAAATCAGGCGAAGCAATACGAGGGGCCGTGCTATCTTAACGGAAACGGCCGGTATTCGACAGACAGGAATCGACAAATTATCCCCAACAACGGTAGCCGGCCCTACACAGCACGGGCGAGCTTCGCGTCGACGACAAAGGCCATTACCCCCACCCTGTGGGTGGGATGGTGGCGCGACCCGAGCGTCGCCAACCGCGGTAAGCCAACGCATTCGATAAAGTTCGCTGTGCCGCTGATCTTCTTGGCCGGCGAAGGGGTTGCGCCTCCGGAGGCCCCGAATCTCGACCTCCCTGGCGTTCGATCCGGCAAGGGAGGTAGGGCTGCGGCGGCGGCGGAATATTGTCGGTGCCAGGCGGACAAAATCCCCCGGTTGCCCCCATCAAGAGTGCCGCCCGTAGCACGCTATCCCCTTACCAGTTATAATTTTATAATCGCCGCCCACAGTGAACTGCGATTCGCGCCGGCCGGCGGTGACCGGAGAAAACCATCGTCGTGTGGGACGATTCTGGACGTATGGACACAGGCTACCGATCCTTGGCTGCCAAATACATTCGCCGGCAGGCGAAGCAGCTTGCCGCGCAATTCGATGGTCTGCGCGCGGCCGAGGATATCGAGTTCGTCCACCGGGCGCGGGTGGCCACGCGGCGACTGCGGGCTGCCCTGGGGATGTTCGCCCAATGCCTCCCGCCCAAGCAGCTCCGGCGGTGGCGGAAGGCCATCCGCCGTACGACCGCCAAGCTCGGCGACGCCCGCGATCGGGACGTGCAAATCGAGTTTCTTTGCGGCATCAGCTCGGCCGTGAACGCCAAACAGTGCTTCCCCGGCATTTCTCGCATCATGGTGCAGATCGAGTGTGACCGCGAGCGGTTGCAGCGCAAGGTCGTCAAAGCGGTCGACCGCCTGGAAGCCAAAGGCATTTTGCGGCAGGTGCGGCGGGTGAGCAAGAAACTCTTGCCGGAGGCCGCGGCGCCCGCTGAAAACGTGCCAACGCCCGACGCCTGCACCCAAACGCGGCAGCCCATCCTCGACCAGCTCGACGAGTTGCTCGCGCATCAGGATAGCCTGGCAGACCCCGACGATTGCGAGCGTCACCATGCGATGCGGATCGCGGCCAAGCGGCTGAGATATACCCTGGAGACAGCCCGGCCCGTGTATCCGGCCCGCTTCGACGAGGCCATCGAGGCCACCAAGCGGGTGCAATCGCTATTGGGTGACGTGCACGACTGCGACGTGTGGGCCGGCCTGCTCGACGCGTTCGTTCTGGAACAGCGCGATCGCCTGATCGAGTTGTTTGGCCATGCCGGCCGGCTCGCCCGGTTGCAGCCGGGGATCGACTACTTGCGGCAAGATCGCCGCCAGCATCGCCAGGAGGTTTTCGGCGAGCTGGTGGCCTATTGGGCCGAATTGGGCCAGCGGCAAGTCTGGCAGCGCTTGCGCGGTGCGGTGCTGGCTGACGGCCGGCCGTCCGAATCGGCCCCGGGCGAGCCGCTCGTTGCCGAGCCCGCCACGGCCGCGCCGGCGTCCGAGGCCGACGATGCGGCGCCCGATCCGGCCCCCGCGCCGGCATCCCAGCCGCAGGACTTCGGCAAGCCCAAAAAGCGGTCGCGGATCGACGGAGCGAGCCGAGTCCGGCCGGTTGCCCAAAAGCCGCTCTTGACCGCCGGCCCCTGATGGCAACAATAGGCGGCATGGAGGCGATTCCTTCCAATTCGTCCACCGCCGTGACCGCGCGGACGGTAGCGGCCATCGACGTGGGGGCCAATGCCCTGCGGATGGTCATTGCCGAGGTCTTTTCCGACGGCCGGATCGATGTCTTGGAACGCCTGCAACGGGCGGTCCGCTTGGGGCAGGATACGTTCCGCCGCGGCCGGCTGGGCGGCGAAAGCATGCGGGCCGCCGTGCAGATTCTCCGCGATTTCCGCCAACTGCTCGATCTCTACAAGGTGGAAAAAGTCCGCGCCGTGGCCACCACCGCCGTGCGCGAGGCCGCCAACGGCGATACCTTCCTCGATCGCGTGTTCATGGCCACCCGGCTGAACGTCGAAGTGATCGACACCTCGGAGGAGAGCCGGCTGACGGTTTCGGCCGTGCGCCAAGCGGTGGGCAACGCCCTGGGAGTCAACCAGCGGCAGACCCTGATCGCCGACGTGGGCGGCGGCAGTACGTTGTTGACGGTGCTGGAGAACGGCGAGATCGCCACCGCCCAGAGCCTGCGGCTGGGATCGATTCGGCTCCAGGAGGTGTTCTCCACGAGCGAGGAGTCGCCGCAACGGTCGGCCGCCTTGCTGCGGCGGCACATTTCCAATGCCTTGGCCACGCTGCAAAGCGTGCCGCTGGAAGAGATCGACTCCTTCGTGGCCGTCGGGGGCGACGCCCGCTTTGCCGCCCGCGAGATTGGCGCCCCCACCGAATCGGTCGATCTGGTGGTGATCGATCCGGCCGAGTTCGACCGGCTCGTGGATCGTTGCGAGCGTTATACGGCTGAAGAGCTTTCCAAGCGTCACGGCCTCTCGTTCGCCGAGGCGGAAACCTTGAACCCGGCCCTGCTGGTCTACCAGAGCCTGCTGCGCAAGACAAAAGCCCTGCAGATGATCGTCTCGCACGTCTCCATGCGCGACGGTCTGTTGCTGGAGCTGGCCCGCGAGGTCACCGGCAAAGAGGACGAGGCCGTGCTGATCGGGGTGATCCACTCAGCCACGGCGATTGCCGAGAAGTATCACGTCGACTTGGACCACTCCCGCAACGTGGCCGAAGTGGCCGTGCGGCTGTTCGACCTGTTCGAGCCGGACCATGGACTGACGCCGCGGCATCGGCTGCTTTTGCGCGTGGCTGCGCTCTTGCACGAGGTGGGCGGGTTCGTCAGCAGCCGCGCCCATCACAAGCACAGCGAATATCTGATCGCCAATTCAGAGATTTTCGGGCTCAATCGCAACGAGATCATGCTGGTTTCGCAGATCGCCCGCTACCATCGCCGCAGCGTGCCGCGGGCGTCGCATCCGGCCTACATGGCCTTGTCGCGGGAATTGCGGGTGGTGGTGAACAAGCTGGCGGCCCTGTTGCGGGTGGCCGACGCCCTGGTTCGCGGCCATCGCCGCCGGCCGGCCGACATCCATTTCCAGCGGCAAGACGACGAACTGATCGTCTCGCTCCCCAGCGGCCGCGACGTGCTGCTGGAGGAACGAGCCGTCGAGACCAAGGGTGACTTGTTCGAGGACATCTTTGGGGCAAAAATCCGGATGGAAGAGGCTTGATCGTGCGGTCTTTGGCAGCAGACATTTGGTTTAACGGTCAGAAGAGTATTGCCGTTTAGCGGTCGGCGACACGCCCGCCGCAAAGGAGAAAAACATGCCGGATCCGACCACTGCGCAGACGATCGTCGTCCACTCCGGCATCGGGCTCGGCTCGGTGCTGGCCGTGGTGCTGTCCTGGTACCGCAACCGAAGCATTCTGTTGGGGATTATCGCCGGGATTCTTTCCTGGTTCTACGTGATTTACTTTGCCCTGACCCGCAAAGAGGATGAGCGGCCACGATAATTCAAGTCGCCGCGGCTGCCGGTTGGGCCACGCCCGCCAGCAAACCCGGGACGCTTATGTCTTCGTCCAATGCGTCCCAATGGAGGCCGGTTCCGCCGCCGCTGATTTCACAGCACTTTCTCTGTTCGGGGTTGGCTTTCAGCAATCTGGGAAAATATGCCAGCGGCACGCCGAGTTGCCGCGCGTCCGTCAACTCGACCCATAAGTTCTCGTCGTCGAACCAGACCCGGCGAGCCCTGGGAACCTCATGGGAAGCGTTCATGCCCAGCCCTTTCAAATTCTTCGCGGTGCTCTTTCACGAGCTTGCGCAACTGCGTCAGTCCGCATCGATTATAAGGCTCATGGATGAGTACTGACAATCGACTATTGCTTCGTACCGGGGCCAATGTTAGAATGCCGCAAGTAATGTAACTGCCGTAGGTTACGCTACTTGCGCCCCTGGCCATTTGGCCCGCGAATCCTGACGCCAGCGCGGCGACGTTATGCCCAAAGATCCCCTGAAATCCCCCGATCTGTTCATCAACCGCGAGCTAAGCTGGCTGGAGTTCAACCACCGCGTGTTGCAGGAAGGGTGCGCCGAGGAGGTGCCGCTCCTGGAACGGCTCAAGTTCCTGGCCATCGTCGGCTCGAACCTGGACGAGTTCTTTCTGGTCCGCGTGGCGGGGCTGATGCGCCTGCGGGCGGCCAAAGTGCGCCGCCGCGACCCGGCCGGCATGACGCCCGCCGAGCAGTTGGCCGCCATCAGCCGCCGCGTCCACCGCATGGTCGACGAGCAATGCGCCGGCATCCGTGCGGTGTTGGCGCGTCTAGCGGAGCACGGCCTGCACGTCTGGGAGCAGCAGCAGTGGCCCGAGGAACAACGCGAATTCCTGGCTGCCTATTTCGCCCGCGAAATTCAACCGTTGCTGACGCCCCTGGCAATTGAAGAGCTGACGCCCCGGCCGCTGCTGCCCAACTTGCAACTGCACATCGTGGCCCTGTTGGTCGAACAGCGTCCGGGGGCCGAGCGGAAAGAGCGGTTCGTGGTGGTGCCCGTCCCTAGCCAGTTGCCGCGGCTGGTGCCGCTGCCGGCCGATCGGGACACGCACCTGGCCCGGGTCGAGGACGTGATCGCCGCCAACCTGTCGGCTGTGTTTCCCGGTTGCGAGGTGGAGGCGGCGGCCGCCTTTCGCATCACCCGCGACGCCGACGTCGTGCTGCACGACGACGAAGAGATTGCCGACTTGCTGCACGCCATGGAGGAAGTGGTTTTGTCGCGCCGCCGGCGGACGGCCGTGCGGCTGACGATTTCCGCCCGGCCCGACCCGCGGTTGCGGCATTGGCTGGCCGATTGGCTGAGGCTGAGCGACGACGAGGTCTATGAAATCGACGGTCCGCAAGAGGCCGCGGCGCTGATGGAGATCGCGGGCCGCCGTGGATTCGACGAGCTGAAGATCGACGAGTGGCCGCCGCAGGTCCCCCGCGATTTGATCGGCGCCGACGACCTTTGGGAGGCGTTGCAGGACCACGACGTGCTGGTGATGCACCCCTACGAAAGCTTTGACCCGGTGGTGAAGCTGGTCGAGCAGGCCGCCGACGATCCGCAGGTGATGGCCATCAAGCAGACGCTTTATCGCACCAGCGGCGATTCGCCGATCGTGCGGGCGCTGGCCCGGGCGGCGCAAAACGGCAAGGAAGTGACCGCGCTGGTGGAACTGAAGGCCCGCTTCGACGAATGGCGGAACGTCAATTGGGCCCGGCGGCTGGAAGACGCCGGCGTACACGTCATCTACGGCATCGCCGGCTTCAAAACGCACGCCAAGGCGATCCTGATCGTGCGCCGTCACGGCCAGCGGTTCCAGCGCTACGTCCACCTGGCCACGGGAAACTACAACGACCGCACCGCCCGGCTCTATTCCGACATCGGGCTGCTGACCTGCGATCGGGAAATCGCCGCCGACGTGGCGGCCTTCTTCAATTTGCTCACCGGCTATTCCGAAACCGTCGGCTGGGCCAAGCTGGCCGTCGCGCCGATTGGCCTGCGGCAGAAGTTCATCGATCTGATCGATCGGGAAATCCAAGTCTCGACTCCCGATCGCCCCGGGCTGATCATGGCCAAGGTCAACTCGCTGCAAGACCCGGAAATCTGCCGGGCGCTGTACCGCGCCGCCCGGGCCGGCGTCAAGGTGCTGCTGAACGTCCGCGGCATCTGCTGTCTGCGGCCGGGCGTTACCGGCACCTCCGAGAGCATCGAGGTCCGTTCGATCGTCGACCGTTTCCTGGAGCACGCCCGCGTGTTCTACTTCCGCAACGGCGGCCACGAAGAGGTCTTTCTGAGCAGCGCTGACTGGATGCAGCGCAATCTGAGCAAGCGGCTGGAGCTGCTGTTTCCCGTGATCGATCCGAAGCATCGGCGGCGGCTGATCGAGGCCCTGGAGATCTATTTCGCCGACAACGTCAAGGCTTGGCGCTTGCTAAGCGACGGCACCTATGAAAAGGTCACCCGCAAAGAGCCGCGGGTCCGCGCGCAACAGACATTCTACAAGCAAGCGGTCGACGCCGTGCGGAATGCGGCCCACGCCATGCCGCAGTTCCGCCCCCTGACGCGGCCCAAGCCGGGAACGTAGCGTCAATCTCGTCGTTTCTCGCCGCTACCCCTTGACATTCTTGGGGTGGCGCAGATAATCAGGACTTCGGCGTTCTGAGGAAGCGGTCGCGGCCGGCAGCGGCCGACAGCGATTTCGCGGCGGCGAAGTAGCCACCGCCGGTATTATCCTTTCTTCAACATTCGTAGGAGGGATCGTCATGCAGCGCTCAATTCTCGCCGTGATGGTGGTCTTGGCATCCTGTGGCTCGCTATGGGCGCAGGACGAACAAAAGCAGAGCGTCGCCGCCTTGCCGCCGGTGGTCGTCAAGACCGTGCCCGAGGCCGGCGATACGAAGGTCGATCCATCGGTCGCAGAGGTTCGAGTCACCTTCAGCAAGAAGATGAACAATCGAAGCTGGACCTGGGCGGGACAGATCGATTCCTGGGCGACCGGCAGGCCCCGTTTCCTGACCGACGGCAAGACTTGCGTGTTGCCCGTCAAGCTGGAACCGGGCAAAACCTACGTGGTCTGGATCAACTCACCGAGCTTCCAAAACTTCAAGGATACCAGGGGGCAAGCGTCGCTCCCCTACTTGCTCGTCTTCGAGACGGCCAAGGAGTAGCTGGCACATCCATCCCTCCGGGTTCGAATCCCATCCGTCTACTCGAGCACCGGCAGCTCGGCGATGGCTTCCTCGATCTTTTCCTGCGGATAGGCGTAATCCTCGAGCTTGTTGCTGAGGAAGCGATCGTAGGAGCCCATGTCGCACAGGCCGTGGCCGCTGAGGTTGAAGAGGATGCACTTTTCCTCGCCGGTTTCCCGGCAGCGAAGGGCCTCGTTGATCGCGCCGCGAATGGCGTGCGACGTTTCGGGAGCGGGAATGATTCCCTCGGTGGTGGCGAACATGCGGGCCGCCTCGAAACACTCGACCTGGTGATAGGCGGCCGCCTCGACTAGCCCCAGCGACGCCGCCAGGCTGACCATGGGCGCCATGCCGTGATAGCGCAGCCCGCCGGCGTGGATGCCCGGCGGCACGAAGCTGTGGCCGAGCGTATACATCTTGATCAGCGGCGTCAGTTTCGTGGTGTCGCCGAAATCGTAGCGATACTGGCCGCGGCTCATCGAGGGGCAGGAATGCGGCTCGCAGGCCACGAAGCGAATTTCCTTGCCCTTGAGCTTGTGACGCAGGAAGGGGAACGAGAGGCCGGCAAAATTGCTGCCGCCGCCCACGCAGCCAATCACCACGTCGGGGAAATCCTCGAATAATTCGAATTGCTTCTCGGCCTCCAGCCCGATCACGGTCTGATGGAGCATGACGTGGTTGAGCACGCTGCCCAGGGTGTACTTCGTGTTTTCGCTGGTGACGGCCGCCTCGACCGCCTCGCTGATGGCCATGCCCAGGCTGCCCGGGCTCTTGGGATCGAGGGCCAACATCTGCCGGCCGGCATTGGTCTCGTTCGACGGGCTGGGCGTCACGCTGGCGCCCCAGATGTGCATCATCGAGCGGCGGTAGGGCTTCTGCTCGTAGCTTACCCTGACCATGAACACCCTGCAGTGCATGTCGAAGAACGAGCAGGCGAAGGCCAGCGAAGTACCCCACTGGCCGGCACCCGTCTCGGTACTCAGGTGGTTGATGCCCTCGATCTTGTTGTAATAGGCCTGCGGCACGGCCGTGTTCGGCTTGTGGCTGCCCGGCGGGCTGTGGCTCTCGTCCTTGAAGTAGATGCGGGCCGGCGTCTTCAGGAGCTTCTCCAGGTTCGTCGCCCGTACCAGCGGGCTGGGCCGCCAGATGGCGTAAACCTTCCGCACCGCCTCGGGGATCTCGATCCAGCGCTCTTGGCTGACTTCCTGGGCGATCAGGGCCTTGGCAAAGATGGGCTCCAGGTCGGCCGGCGACAAGGGTTGCATCGTGCCCGGGTGCAGCGGCGGCGGAAGCGGCGTCGGCAAATCGGCCTGAAGGTTATACCACGCGGTCGGAATGTCTTTTTCGCTCAGGAAAACGCGTTTGCTGTCCATCGATCGTCCTCGCTGGAACCTGGATACCCGGGAACAGAAACCTTCAGTTTAATTAGCGGCCTGGGGCTTGTCGAGGGGCCGTCTTGCCGACCTAGGACCGGCGAATCAATAAATGTCGCATTTGGAATGTACTCCTCACGCTCCGCGTGAGGTTGTGGCGGCCCCGCCTCACGCGGAGCGTGAGGAGTACGACAGTAATTAATTCACCGATCCCTAGCCTCGTACACTTCCAGTTCCGTAATCGACATCTGGCCGCCGCGTTGACTCGGGCCGTTCGGCTTGACGCCTTGCACGCGAACGTATTGCGCCTCGGCGGCGGGAAACGTGCTCGGATGTGCCCCGTCACGATCGTTATTGGGGACCTGCACCACGGTTTTCCAGGCCACGCCGCCGTCCGACACGAGCAGGTTGTACTGGGTGGCATAGCCGTCTTTGCGGAAGCTGACCACGATCCTATCGATGCGGTACAAACGCCCGAGGTCCACCTGATAGGTCCAGGCCCATTCGCCGCCGGCCGCGGCGCTGGTCGCGGGCAGGCCATCCACGCCCTTACTGGCGAACTGCTTGGCGCTCGGAATGCATTGCCGTGTACCGTCCAAGCTCAACAGTCGGGCCGGCTTGAAACTGGCCAAATTGCCCGGCGGAATCGCTGCCCGCGCCGGCGGCGCCGTCGGCTCCGGTAGCGGTTCCGCCAGCTCGATTTTCATGATCGTAGCCACCGGGTCGGCCTGCACGCCGGCCAACTCGATCGTAATCGTCCGATCGGTGGAAGTGCCCCGCTGCATGAAGGGCAAACGACGATCGCCATTCATCCACGTCACCTTTTTCACTTTCCGATCGATGGGGCCAACCGTCAGCGAACTGTCCGGAGGCAAACCCGTCTTGCCGCGGGCGTTTTTGAGAATGTGCAGATAGATGGCGTCCTTCGCCAGATTGATCGCGTTATAGCCCCAGGCGGCCGCGGCAAACGGCCCGGGATTCACCTGCGTATACGAAGGCCAGAGCGGCGGCCGGCCCGGCGGGTTGGCCCACGCCGCCATCTTCTGATGGTGCTGCATGAGCGGCAGATCCAGCAGCCTGTCGGCCGCTTGGCCGATAATCGTCGGGCTGTGGTCAATGTTGGCGACGAATCCCTCGCCGATCAGCGAAAGCTGCACCCGCAGATATTCTTGCCAATCCGAGACAATGCCCGGCGAACTCTTGCATTCGGGCTCGACCAACAGCCGCCAGCTCTCGGGGGCGTGCGTCTTGGGCCAGGGAATCGGCACGGGCCAGACTTCCCACATCCCCGGGCCCCAAGCGTCCCAGCCCTCAAAACAGACTTCATCCCAATCGCCGTTGCTGCCGCGAATGTGGCCGTTCAAGATGATGAGGATCCGCGGATCGTAGCTGCGGATCATGCTATACAACGAGTCCAACGATTCTCCGTCCAGCCCGCTCCAATCGAACCAAAAAGCGGCCGGATGGTACCGCTGGATGGCCTCCTCGACCACGCAAATGGCCTGGTTGGGCGTAAAGTTCGGGTCGGAATTGTTGAGATTGCCCATATACATGCCGAACTTCAGGCCGGCCTTTTCCAGGGCAGCCTTGCAGGGGGCAATGGCGTCCTGCGGCGTGGCGTACCCCGGCTTGGCGAAACGCGACGGCCAGCGGAACTTGGCGTCGCCGTTGTTGTAGCTGATGGGCATGCCAACGCGATAACCCTCCGCCTTCATCAGTTGGGCCATGGCATCGCAATCGCCTTTCGGCGTACGCTCCGGGGCATGAATCAAGGCCACCAGCCGGCCCTCTTCATACCACCGGTTCGGCCGCTCCTTCACTTCGATCGCGAGGCCCTGGTACGCCACGGCGCCCTGGGCGTCCTTCACCCTGACCTGGAACTTGTACTGTTGCAGCTTGGCATAGGCGGCCACCACGCCGGTGATGCTTCCGTCGCCCCCCAGCGAGAGGCCGGGCGGAAGATCGCCGCCGCACAACGACCAGTGATAAGGCGGTTTCCCACCGGCCGCCTGGAGAGCAAACGCCGACGCCTGCATCATCAACTCTCGGTTCAAGATGAACGTTTTGAGGATGGCTTCGTCGTCCGTCCCGTTCCAGATCGCCCGGACGTCGGGCTGTGCGCCCACGTAGGGCCACTGGCGCCAACCGACGGGTGTGACGCCGGTCCCAATGTCCGCCATCGCTCGGGTGCCGACGGTCAACTTTTCACCGGGCGAATCCGCGCAGCACGTTACCCCGCCCAGTGGCCGGCCATCCTTGTCGGAAAGTCGCGCGTAGAAGCCCAAACGTCCCTCCTCCTGGTTGGCGATCTTCACCAGGATTCGATTCCAGCCGGCCCGCAGCTTCGCATCGGCTTTCACCGCGTCGCGCTGGGGATTGCCGCGGGTGCTCGATGCGGCCAAGACGCCATTTAGCCAGGCCTTGAACTCGTTATCCGCACCGATGCGGAGTTGTCCCTCCTGGGCCACGTCGCTGTAGACGTACACGTGCGCATAGGCCACCCGGGCAGCGACCGATTCGCCCCGCTTGACTTTGAAATAGCCGAACAGATCCTGGTAATCGTCGTAGTTGCGCGACAACAGGCGATCGTCGAAATAGCGCCACGTCTTCCCGCCGCAGATCAATCCCTGCCGCGGTTCGATGGTGGTCTCCTGAATCCAATCCCGCTCGTAGCCGGCATTCTTTGGATCGTTGTCAAAACATCCCAGCACCAACCACGTGTTGATGAAGTTCGCCGTAGGCGAGGGGTTTTCCGCCCGGGCGCGACACAGCCCGCCGAGGAGAAGCAACATCGCTAGAGCCACACTGACCGGTTTGATCGGCATCTGATTCTGTAACCTATTGAAAGGAGTGAGGAGGAGCTATGGGCCCTGCTTCAGCAACCACGCGACGGCTGCCGATTCCGACGTTTCGCTCTTTCCCTGGTGGATCGTCAAATCGTCGAATTTCGCGGCCCGGTAGGCGGCCGAAATCGTCGCGGCAGTCGCCTGGTTCTCGCCGGCCAGCCAGAGAGCATGCGGAGCCGATAGGGCGATGATCCCCGGCAAGTCGCCATATTTCGCCCCGCCGGGCAGGAAGTCGGGATCGTCGATCGTCGCCAGATTGGCGAAACGAAAGCCGGCCGTGTCGATGGCCGCGCGGTCGATGGCACTGCCGGCCAGGGCACATGCCGCGGCGACCCAGTGCCCCGCCCCGCCCAGGCCGATTACGTCCACCTGGCGGGCCGCATCGGGCTCCTGGTGCAAGAAAGCCACCAGCGAAAGAATATCTCGCACTCGCTGGGCAAACAGCGACGGGTTATAGCCGAAGGTGAAGCCCGCATAGTCCCCCCAGCTCTCGCCGGCGGCCGCGTGCTTGCTCCGATTCATCCTGGCTTTACTGAGCGGACGGCCGTCGGCGGTGAACTCTCCCTGCCCAAACAGATCGGCGCCGACCACGGAAAAGCCGTGCGCGAGCAACGTCTGGACGGCGGCCCGCGGCGCGCCGCCGGGGGCGAAGAGTCCCTGTTTGCCCTGCCGATCGATCCAAATCACGACGCGGTGGTTCCAAGCCTTGGGCATGAGCCGAATCACCGGCAGCTCTTCGCCCGCGGCCGGATAGCGGAGCAGGAACTTCGTCACTTGCCATGGGCCAATTCTGATTGACTGGGAATTGGCTGCGTGGAGGGCACCGGCTTCAGGCAAGCCGCGGCCGATCATCGTAGCCACGGCCCCACCCACGATGCGGCGGTACTCTTCGAGCGACGCGCGATCATGGGGCCGAAGCGTCTCGATCTGCTGCTGCGTATCTTTGGTCATCCGCGCGACGAAAGCCCGTTCGAATTCGTCGCCCGTGGGCGGGGCCGGATGCGCGGCGTCCCAGACGCTCATCTCGGCCACCGAGAGCGGGCGAAAATCCTCCTCGACGATGGGTTCGTCCAGCCCCAGCTTGAGATGCTTGTTGAACCAGTGATACATCACCGCCCGGCTCACGTAGTTGTAGTTGTGCGGGAAATGCACCAACGGTTTGGCCATCACCAGGTCTTCCGCGCCGAAGAGCCGATAGTGCTGTTTCAGCTCCGGCAGGCCCTTGGTGGCGATTTCCTTGGTCCAGTCGTCGGCGGCGGTCATTCCCAGCGGCTTGGGCGTAAAGAGGGCCGCCAACTCGATGTTGCCCGAGCCCAACCGCAGATAGCAGGCGTTTTCGCAAGGGCAGCCGCCCTGCATGGCCGTGGAGACCATCACCGCGGGAAAGGAGACCGCCGGGCGGGGATCGATGGCACACAGGATCAGCGTTTGCGTGCCGCCGCCGCTGGCCCCCGTCACGCCGATCCGCCGCGGATCGACGTCCGCGAGCGCCGAGAGGAAATCCAGGGCGCGGACCGAATTGTAGGTTTGCAGGCCGAAGATGGTTTGCAGCCGGGCCTCGGCCTGGGGGCTGAAGAAACCCCACCGCTTCGGATCGTTCATCTCGGCACGTGCCCCGGCACGATGCGCCAACTGATGGCTGTCGGCAGCGCTCACCATGTCGTAATGAAAGACCACGCAGCCCATCCGCGCCAGTTGCACGCAGCGGGCCTGGAGCGGATAGCGGCCGCTGGGGTCGAACCGCTCGGCCCCCTCGACGATCTGCCGGCGAAGCTCCTTCTCGCCCGCGTCGTAAAACCGTCCTTCGGGCCAGTGGCCATGCGGGCTCAAGACGGCCGGCAATCGGCCGGTGCGGCCCTTGGGCCGATACAGACTGCCGGTGAGATAATAGCCGGGATAAGTCTCCAGGATGACCTTCTCCACGGTATAACCATCGCGATCGACCTTGCCGAACACGGTCGGGCTGCCGGACTTGACGACGGGCATCGGCCAGAGGCCGGCGGCCACCAGCACCTGCCGCAGCAGCTCGGCCGCCCGCCGCGCCCAGGCTTCCCGCGTCGGGCAAGGCGTAAAGGGGAAATAGTCGTTCAGGTCTTTGAGCGGCCCCAATCGCTGGTCGTGCGGCAGTTGCCCGGCCGGAAGCACGCGCGTTGCGCTCTCTGCGGCCGGCAGGGCGGAACCTAACATCGTGCAGACGATAAGAGAAGTCAGGGCGTTCATGGTTCGTTGTTACTCACAAGTCGCGTTGGCTGGCCCCGGAGGGGCCGTTGACAGTAGCCCAGCGATTCATCGCTGGGTCCCCAGGTCGACCAGAACCAGTTTGTCCCGGAGGGACAATTGAAAGACGGATTTCGAAATAGGGCTTCAATCGTCCCTCCGGGACGGAAAACCGTGTGTTTCGCCGGTTTTCCCAGCACTGAAGTGCTGGGCTACTATCAAACGTCCCTCCGGGACGGAGAACTGCATGCAGCTCCGGGAGAGAAAACTGCGTGCAGCTTGTGTGCAACAGCGGGGTATTCATGGGCAGGCTCTAAAAATCTCAGGGACCGGCTATTGCGTTGCAAGAGATAGCAACGTCACGCTACACGGAGCGAGCGGCAACGGGCACTGGACGTCCGGGGCGGGCGACTGCTCGATGCGGACCGGCGGTTTCTCCCCCGGTGCATTGTGGGCCATCGGATCGTTGCCGGCTATCTGCCAGCGCGTGCCGGCGCCACTCAGCTTCGCGCCGGTGACCGCCAGGCAAATCGGGCACTCCTTCAGCGCCGGGTTGACCATGGCGACGGTCAGTGCCTTGCGATCGGTCGTCCAGGCGGCCGCCACGTCCAGCGGCGCGGTGGCTTCCACGGCCACGGGCAGCGTGCCGAAATGCTTCCGATAGAGCACCAGCACCAGGCCGGTCGTGTCCAGCGCGGCGGCCGTCGGCGTGGTCTTGATCGCGCCGAGCACATTGACCGACTGGGCATAGTTGGCCATGAAGAACAGGTCGCTTTGGCGGGCGAACTCGTTGAGCCCGGCGGCGATGCCCAAGGCATCCTTGAGGTGATACGGCGTGCCGTACTCGCCATACTTGGGGGCCGCGTACCAGTAGTTCCACTCGTCCAGCGCGATGCGGATGTCCTTGCCCTTCAGCGAATCCAATTGCTCGCGGTAGCCCCGATGGGCTTTGGCAATCGAATGGATTGCGTCGGGAATTTGGGCCACGTGGGCGGACAACGATTTCGGCCTTTCCTGGCGATAGAAATGCTCGCTGAGCAGGTCCATGCGATCGGCGCAATGCTTGAGCATGCCTTTGCTCCACGTTCCCACGTCGCCGACGGCGATGAGCTTGATCGCCGGGTCGGCCGCCCGCATGGCCTCGGCAAAGGCGTTGTGCTTTTTTACGTAGTGGTCCAGCGTCATGTGGCCGAGCTGCCAGTTGCCGTACATTTCGTTGCCGATGCTCCACCACTTGACGCCGTAGGGGGCCGGGTGGCCGTTTTTCGCCCGCAGCCGTCCGCCGGGCTGATCGGCCGGGGCATTGCAATATTGCAGCTCCTCGACGGCCTCCTGTTTGTCGCCCAGGCCGCTATTGACGGTGACGTAGGGCTCCGTGCCCAGCAGCCGGCAGAATGTCATGAACTCGTCCAGGCCGAAATCGTTGGGCTCAATCTCATGCCAGGCCAGATTCTCGCGCGGGGGTCGCCGGTCGCGCTCGCCGATGCCGTCTCTCCAGTCGTAGCCGCTGACGAAGTTTCCGCCCGGCCAGCGATAGACGGGCGAGTCGAGCTCCCTGAGCAGCGCGAACGTATCGGCCCGCATCCCCTCGACGTTGTCGGCCGGCATGAGCGACGCCGTGCCCACGTAAAAGGAGCCGAAACCGCCGGCGCTAATCTCCAGCCGTCCCTTATCGGTGTCGGCGACCGCCGTAAACTGAAGCGGCGTCTTTGCGTACGTGGCGGCGACGTGCCCGACGGTGATCGTCTGCCGTGCCTCGGGCCCCTCGCCCCAAACCAGGCTGACGCTGACAGGTCCCACCTCCTCGCCGCCGGCCAGCCAGACGTGGCCAACGTACCGCTTGCCCTTCCGGAGCGCCAGATCGCCCTGGGAGATTCCCACCGACTTGCCGTCGCCCGCCAACGCCATTCTCGGGCTCCGCACGCCTACGAACGGTTGCTGGGGGGCGTTGGTGACCTGGTTGCCCGGACCGATGACCTTCCAGGGCGACCTGGCTTCGCCGACGGGATAGAAGAACTTCCGATCCTGGAGCATTTCGGCCCAAATGCCGCCGTAGATGCAGCGGCGCAAGTGCTCGATGAACTGCCCGTAGATGTATTTCGACATCGGCTCGCGCACCTTGCCGGCGTCGATCACAACCTGCGGCGTCGCGGGCGGACCGGCCTTCGCCAGCCGTGCGCCGGCGAGCATCAGGCAGAAGGTCAAAACGGCTAAGGCAACGTGCCGGATCATTAGGTTGCTCCTTGGAGTCAGACAATCAACGCTGTTTCGCGACCGGCAAAATGCTTTTCGTCAGGCGCACCGTACGCTATCATGGGGACGACCAGAATGCAACCTTTTCGGGGAGCTTCCGTCATGAAACCCGTTGTCGGTACGCGGCGCGTCGCCGCCGTCCGGTTCTTTGCGATCGTTTGGCTTCTCACTCAGGCAGGGTTCGCGGCGTGGGCTTCTGCCGCGCCGGCCAGGCTGACGGTTCAGGTCGATCGGCCCGGCCCGCGGATCAGTCCCACTCTCTACGGCATCTTCTTCGAAGAAATCAACCTTGCCGGCGACGGCGGGTTGTACGCCGAGTTGGTGCGCAATCGTTCGTTCGAAGACGCCGACAAGCCGGACCACTGGTCGCTGGTCAAGAGCGGGTCGATGCAGGGGCAAATGGCCATCGATGCGCAGCAGCCGATGAGCCCGCAAAACCCCCGCTCGCTCCGTCTGACGATAGCCCCCGGTGGCGAAGGGCGATTGGGCGTGGCCAATGGCGGCTATTTCGGCATGGCGCTGCAAAAGGGTGCCGTCTACCAGTTGACGCTCGCCGCGCGGGCCGGCCAGGGATTTGCGGGGCCATTGACGGCCACCTTGGAAGATCAAGGCGGTCGCTGCGTTTACGCCCAGGCGAAGGTCGATGGCATAAGCGGCCAATGGAAAACCTTCCACGCCACGCTCACCGCCGACGCCACCGATCCGCAGGCGCGGCTGGTGATTGCCGCCTCGCAGCCCGGCGTGCTCTGGCTGGACATGGTATCGCTGTTCCCCTAGCAAACCTGGAAAGGCCGCACGAACGGCCTGCGGCCGGACCTGGCCGAGATGCTCGCCGGCTTGCGGCCGTCGTTCATGCGGTTTCCCGGCGGCTGCTGGGTCGAGGGCGATTACCTCCGCTTTGCCCAGCGTTGGAAGACGACGATCGGCGAACTGTCCGAGCGGCGCACGCTGTGGAACCTGTGGCAGTACCGGTCGACCAACGGCCTGGGTTTTCACGAATATCTGCAATTGTGCGAGGACCTGAAGGCCGAGCCGCTCTTCGTGATCAACTGCGGCATGTCGCACAAGGAGATCGTGCCCATGCAGAAGATGGGCGAGTGGGTTCAGGACGCGCTGGACGCCATCGAGTATGCCAATGGCCCCGTCGAGAGCCGTTTCGGCGCGCTAAGGGCCAAGGCCGGCCATCCGGCGCCGTTCCATCTGAAATACATGGAGATTGGCAACGAGAACGGCGGGCCGCCCTACCAGGAACGCTTCCCCCTGTTCTACGATGTCATCAAGGCCCGCTACCCGAACATGACGCTCATCGCCGACGAACCGACCACGGACCGGCGACCGGACGTGGTCGACGAGCACTATTACAACTCGCCGAGTTTCTTCATCGCCAACGCCCACAAGTATGACGCGTACGATCGCCACGGCCCGCGGGTCTACGTGGGAGAATACGCGGTCACGGCGGACTGCGGCCAGGGAAACCTCCGTGGCGCGCTGGGCGAGGCCGCCTTCATGACCGGCATGGAGCGGAACTCCGACATGGTGATCATGGCCTCCTATGCCCCACTGTTTGCCAACGTAAATTACAAGAAGTGGAACCCCGACCTCATCGACTTCGACGGCTCGCGGGTCTACGGCATCCCTTCGTACTACGTGCAGAAGATGTTCAGCGCCAACCGCGGCGACGTGGTCTTGCCCATCACGGTGAAAGCCGCGCCCGTGGCCGGCAGCGGACCGGTCGGCGGCGCCATCGGACTGGGCACTTGGTCGACGCAGGCCGAGTTCAAGGATATCCGCGTCACGGCCGGCGACAAGACGCTGTTTATGGCCGCCTTTCCTCAAGGCAGCCAGGGCTGGAAACCGTTCCACGGCCAGTGGTCAGTTCGCCGCGGCGCGCTGCGGCAGACGGCCGACGAGGTGGACTGCCGTATCACGGCCGGCGATCGTAACTGGAGCAACTACACGATGAGCCTCAAGGCCCGCAAGCTCGGCGGAACCGAAGGCTTCCTGGTCATGTTCCGCGTGCGGGACGACAACCATTGGATCTGGTGGAACCTCGGCGGCTGGGGCAACCAGCAGCACGGCCTGGAGCAATGCACGGACGGCGGCAAGTCCATGCTGGGCCTACAGGTGCCCGGCCGCATCGAGACCGGCCGCTGGTACGACATCCGCGTCCAGTTCTCCGACGAGAGGATCCGCTGCTACCTGGACGGCAAACTGATCCACGACGTTTCGCTGGCCGAAGAACCGCTTTTTGCCGTGGCCAGCCGCGTGCAGGCCAGCGGAGAAATCATCCTGAAGGTGGTCAACGTTTCGCGCGTTGCCCAGGATGCGGACGTCGAGCTGCGCGGCGTGCAAGAAGTCGAGCCGGCGGCAAAAGCCATCGTGCTCACTTCGGCCAACCCCGCGGATGAGAATTCGTTGACCGAGCCGACCAAGGTGGCGCCGGTCTCTCAGGCGATCGACGGCGCGGGGACGAAGTTCCGCCACACCTTTCCGGCCCATTCCGTGACCATCGTACGTCTGAAGGGCCGATAGCCCGGCTCACCGCCGCTTGAGCCTGATTGGTTTTGACAAACAGAACGAGGAAAACGTTGTGAGGGTGGCACGCCCTGAAAGGGCGTGGTAACTAGGGAATCACGCCCTTTCAGGGGGTGCCACCCGACGCGACCATCGTACGTCTGAAGGCCCGATAGCCCGGCTTACCGCTTTTCGAGCTCCCAGCGGGAGACGATTTGCTCGCCGCCGGGCGTCAGAGAGCGGAGCTTCTCGGCGATGACGCCCCGTTCCGAGACGGTGGCCTTCTCCAATTTCCGCGCCAAAATGGTGATTTTCTTGCGCCGATGTCGACGACGCCGAAGTTCTTTCTTACGCTCGCTGCAACTCACTTACAGGGCTCCTTGAAGGGTTCCAATTCCGTCGATACCGTACCGTACTTATAACAGAGCCCCGACGGCGGGTCAACGCCTCGGACCGCGCTACGGCCTGGTCCCCAGCCCGACAAACGGGTTATTCCGCTTCTCTTCGCCCACCGTCGTCGGGCTTCCGTGGCCGGGAAGGAGAATCGTTTCGTCGGGCAGCGTAAACAGCTTCGAGCGGATGCCCAGCACCAGCAGGCGATGATTGCCGTCGGGGAAATCGGTCCGGCCGATGCTGCCGGCGAAAATCACGTCGCCCACGACCACCACCGCCGGCTCCTGACCCTCCCACAGATAGACCACGTGGCCGGTCGTATGGCCGGGAATCGTGCGGACCTGCCACTCGAACCCCGCCGCCTCGTAAGTGTCGCCGTCGTTGACCGTCACGTCGGCCGGCGGGCTCACCAGCGGGGTGCCGAAACTGGCGGAGAGGTTCAGCCACGGGTCGGTCAATTTCGCGGCATCGCCGCTGCCGATCACCACCGGGCAGTCGGGCCATCGCTTCTTCAAGGCCCCATTGCCGGCTACGTGATCGCTATGGCCGTGGGTATTCAAAATGGCTGCCGGCACGATCGCCTGTTTGTCCAAATAGGCAAGAATCTTGTCGGGCTCGAGGCCGGGATCGATCACCACGCAGTCCTTGCGGTCGCGAAGCCGGGCAATATACGTGTTCTGCTCAAACGGCTGAGAGAGGATCGTCGCTAGTTGAAAATCCGGCTGCTTCACAAAATTGGACTCCTCACGAGAATTACGACTGGGTAAGATATGGCGATTGACAGCGGGTGGTTCGCAGGAGTGTAACTAAACGATTGGGCAAGGCAGCCTTTCGAAACCAAACATTGTAATTCTGTCCGACGGAATTTGCGATAACCACGAGGAAAGATCGGCGTCGAGAATTCGGATTTGCAATCATTCTGGACGAAACCACCGCTTTTTCCCCTACATTTTGCCGCAGGCGTCGGGATGGATCGTTGGGCACGCCGTTTCCGCGCATGCCTACACCATCGGATTCAAGGAAGAACACACCGGTGCCGCTCGATCGTCCGGCTCGCAGGAAGGACCACGGGCTCCGCGGCGACACCTCACAAGGAGGGTTTTTCATGATTCGTCGGATCGTCAAAACGCAGCGCTGGCTGTTCGTTGCCGCCGGGGGCGCCCTGTTGCTGGCGATGATCGGCACGCAAATGACTTGGGCGGCGCCCGGCTTGCTGCGGCGTCCCGAGGGCGGGACCGCACCGCCCGATGCTGCCTCCGCTTCTACGGCCCCTGCCGCCGGGGCCGACTCGCCCGCCCGTCCCCCGTATCAAGTCGCCGATCGCACCGAAGCCTCGCAGGCCGCGGGCGCCGCCCCGCAATTGGGACCGGCACAGGCCAACGAGCATCCTTTGATGTCGACGCTCCGGTGGGCTTACACCGGCTTGGGCCAGATCGAGAAAATTCAGGACTATTCCGCCACCTTGGCCAAACGCGAACGGATCGGCGGCAAAGTGCTCGACTATGAGTACATGTTCATTAAGGTGCGGCATCGCCCCTTTAGCGTTTATATGTACTTCTTGGGCCCCCCCGACCTCAAGGGTCGAGAGGTGATCTTCATCGAAGGGCAAAACGGCGGAAACATGCTGGCCCACGGCACGGGCATGCAGTACACCATGTTCGGCACCGTCAAACTGCGGCCCGATGGACCGGTCGCCATGCGCAACGAGCGCTATCCGTTGACCGAGTTGGGCATTCTCAACATGACCCGCCGGCTGGTCGAAGTCGGCGAGAAGGACATCAAGTTCGGCGAGTGCGACGTGAAGTACTACGACGGGGCCAAGATCAACAATCGGGTGTGCACCTGCATCGAAGTGATCCACCCGGTGCCTCGGCGAAACTTCCTCTTCCACCTGGCCCGCGTCTTCGTCGACAAGGACTACAACGTGCCGATTCGCTACGAGTCGTACGATTGGCCGCATGAGAAAGGCGCCTCGCCGGAGTTGATGGAAGAGTACACCTACCTGAACCTGAAGCTCAACAACGGCTTTACCGACGCCGACTTCGATAGCAGGAATCCGAACTACAAGTTCCGTTGATGTCCGGCGACGGTGTGGAAACATTGCCGGCCTCGCCTCGCCGCCGCGAGACAAGGTCGGCCCGTTTAGGGCGATGGCTCTGGCGGACCGGCAAGATCGTCCTGCTCGCGTACCTCATGGTGCTGGTGGCGGCGATGTTTCTCGAAAACGCGCTGATCTACTTCCCCGTCGTCTATCCGGAGGGCGACTGGCACCCTCGGGGCCTCCCCGTCGAGGATGCCTGGTTCCATGCGGCCGACGGCACCCGGCTGCACGGCTGGTACGTACCAAAAGAAAACGCCCGGGCGGCCGTGCTCTTCTGCCACGGCAACGGCGGCAACATCACGCATCGCATCGATACGCTCGTGATGCTCAACCGCCGCGTGGGCGTCTCGGTGCTCGCGTTCGACTATCGGGGCTATGGCCGCAGCGAGGGCAAGCCGAACGAGGCAGGCGTGCTGGCCGACGCCCGGGCGGCTCGCGCCTGGTTGGCCGCTCGCGAAAAGATTCCCTCGGCCGACGTGGTGTTGATGGGCGAGTCGCTGGGCGGGGCCGTGGCCGTCGATCTGGCCACCCACGACGGCGCCCGGGCCCTGGTGCTGGAAAGCACCTTCAGCTCCTTGTCCGACGTGGCCGGCTACCACTACCCTTGGCTCCCGGTCCGCTGGGCGATGCACACGCGTTTTGATTCCGCCGGCCAAATCGGCCGCTACCACGGTCCGCTGCTTCAGTCACACGGCGACGCCGATACGATTGTGCCCCTGCGGTTCGGCCGCCGCCTGTTCGAGGCCGCGGCGGAACCGAAGCAGTTTCTTCTGCTCCACGGCCACGATCACAACGATCCGATGCCGCCCCAATTCTATGACGCCATGGCGGCGCTGGTGAACCGCTTGCCGCCGCTGTCGAGCCCTCGACCGGCACGGTGATTCTCGCGCTCGTTGCCAGCCGCCGAAATCGGTTGCCGTCGTCCCCACGCGCCGCTGCTTCCGCTGCCGATTGCCGCTGCCTATAATGACGGGTTCGCGGCATTCTGCGGAGAAGAGGAGATCATGGTGCGTGAAACGTCTGCGGCGGCGGAAAGACCGAAAATTCGTGTGGGGGCGGTCACCTACCTGAACGCCCGGCCCTTGATCTATTCGCTGCCCCGGCTCGCGCCGCAGGTCGAAATCGTCATTGACCTGCCGAGTCGCCTGGCCGATGCCTTGGCCGCCGGAAAACTCGACGTGGCGATGATCCCTTCGATCGAGTACGCCCGCGGCCGCAATTATGCCATCGTCTCGGACGCCTGTATCGCCTGCGACGGCCCCGTGCGGAGCGTGAAGCTCTACAGCCACGTGCCGCTCGCGCGGCTCCGCACTTTGGCGCTCGACGAGGGCTCGCGGACCAGTGCGGCCCTGCTGCAAGTGCTGCTCCGCGAGCGGTTCCACGTGGCGCCCGAGACCCGGCCGCTGCCGATCGGCGTTTCGTCAGCCGACGTGCCGACCGACGCGGTGATGCTGATCGGCGACCGCGGCATGCTGCCCGGCAACGGCGCCTTCGAGTTCGAGTGGGACTTGGGCGAAGAGTGGTCGCGATGGACCGGCTTGCCGTTCGTGTTTGCCATGTGGATCGCGCGGCCCGGGATCGATCTGCGGGGACTGGAGGCGACTTTGGCGCTTGCCCGCGACGAAGGCACGAGCCAGTTAGACGAAATTGCCCGCCGGGCGGCCTCCGACCTCGAAATACCCGAGGCGGATTGTCTTTCGTACCTCCGCGACAATTTGGAGTTTCGCTTCGGCCGGCGGCAGCGGCAGGGGTTGGAGCATTTCTTTGCCCTGGCCGGGCGGCAGGGATTTGCGCCGCCGGACACGAAGTTGAACTTCTATCCGGCCACATCATGACCCGCGTGCAGGAAATTCTCGATCAGGCCATCGCCGGCCGCCGGCTCGCCGCCGACGAAGGGCTTGCCTTGCTGGAATCGCCCGAGCTGGCCGCCCTCGGCGAGGCGGCCGACGCCGTCACCCGCCGACTGCACCCGGAGCCGTTTCGCACCTACAACATCGACCGCAACGTCAACTACACGAACATCTGCCACAGCGGCTGCCGTTTCTGCGCCTTTTCGCGGCAGCCTGGCGATGCCGACGGCTATGTCATCTCCACGGACGACTTGCACCGCAAAATCGAAGAGACGATCGCCCTGGGCGGCAACCAAATTCTCTTGCAAGGCGGGCTGCACCCCGGCCTGACGATCGACTGGTACGAGCAGTTGCTCCGCGACATCAAGCAGCGCTTTCCGCAAATCAACGTGCACGGTTTTGGCCCGCCGGAGATCGATCACATCGCCAAGCTGTCCGGCCTGTCGCTCCGCGAGGTGCTCGTGCGGCTCAGGGCGGCCGGCTTGGGCTCCTTGCCCGGCGGTGGAGCGGAAATCCTCGTCGATCGCGTCCGCCAGGAAATCAGCCCTTGCAAAACGCGCAGCGACCGTTGGCTGGAGGTCTGCCGCACGTGGCACGGACTGGGCGGGCGCGGCTCGGCCACCATGATGTTCGGCCACGTCGAGTCGCTGGCCGAGCGGATCGAGCACCTGGAACGCCTGCGAGCCCTGCAGGACGAGACGCACGGCTTCACGGCCTTCATCTGCTGGACGTTTCAGCCCGGCCATACGGCCTTGGAGCATGTACCGAAACTCAGTGCGGACGAATACCTGAAGATGCTGGCCGTCAGCCGGTTGTACCTCGACAATTTTGCCAACCTTCAGGTGAGTTGGGTCACGCAAGGGCTGGCGATCGGCCAACAAGGTCTGCGTTTCGGGGCCAACGATTTTGGCAGCCTGATGATCGAAGAAAATGTGGTCGCCGCGGCCGGAACCGCCTTTCGCGCCACCGAGGGCGAAATCCGGCAGGCGATTACCGCCGCCGGTTACACCCCCCGTAGGAGGAACGTGTTCTACGAAATCATGGATTAAGTTCTCGAAATCTATCGGTAGTCTGAGTAGGATAGGTAAAGAGACCTCATCATGATTCACGTTCGTGATCTCACCAAGAGCTACCGAGACCTCCGGCGGGGCCAATTCGTGGCCCTGGGCGGCATCAGCTTCGACGCCCGGCCCGGAACTGTCTATGGCCTGCTGGGACCCAACGGGGCGGGCAAGACCACCGCCCTGCGAATCCTGAGCACGGTGCTCCAGCCCACCAGCGGCACGGTCACCGTCAACGGTTACGACGTCGTTACCCAGGCGGCCCAGGTCCGCCGGCACATCGGCTTCATGTCGGCCAACACGGCCGTCTACGACCGCATGACCGGCTGGGAGATGGTCGAGTATTTTGGCCGCCTCTACGGCATTCCCCGGCCCGCCCTGCGCGATCGCATGGCGGCGATGTTCAATCGGCTCAAAATGAACGACTGCCGCGATGTGCTGGGGGCGAAGATGTCGACCGGCATGAAGCAGAAGGTTTCGGTCGCCCGGGCCGTGATTCACGATCCGCCCGTGCTGATTTTCGACGAGGCCACCGCCGGCTTGGACGTGCTCGTGGCCCGGGCCTTGCTGAACACCGTGGCCGAGCTGCGCGACCAGGGCAAGTGCATCGTTTTCTCGACGCACATCATGCGCGAGGCGGAAAAGCTCTGCGACCGCGTCGCCATCGTTCACCGCGGGCAAATTCTGGCCGAAGGGACGCTGGAGGAGCTGCGCGAGCGGCATCACCAGCGGGACCTGGAGGAACTTTTCTTTCAGTTGATCTCTCAACATGAGGCCGCTTGCGGCTTCGCAGCCGTCCTATGACTTTCCGCAACGTCAGGTTGATTCTCGGCCGGGAAATTCGCGATCAATTGCGCGATCGGCGGACGTTGTTCATGATTGCCGTCTTGCCGATCCTGCTCTATCCGTTGCTGGGGGTCAGCCTGTTGCAGGTCTCGCAGTTCATGCAAGAGCAGGCCACCCGGGTGCTGGTGGTGGGGGCCGGCGGCCTGGCCGCGCGGCCGCCCTTGTTCGAGAACGGGCAATTCTCTCTGCGATTGTGCGGCGATCCCGGCGCGGCGCGGTTGCTCGAACTGCATTTTGCCACCCAGGAACCGACCTCGCCCGGCGCGGCGACGACGGATCCACGGGCGGAAGCCGACGCCAAAGTGGCGGCGGGCCGCTACGAGGCGGCCCTCTATTTCCCGCCCGATTTCGCCCGCCGGCTGGAGAGCTTCCGTGCGGCCGTTCGCCGCCAAGCCCACGTCGACGCCGGGCCGGCCCTGCGGCTGGAAGTGCCCAGTCCCGAAATCATCCATAGTACGGCCAACGAGAAATCCGAGTTGGCCTTCGCTCGGCTCACCGGCCTGTTGCAGCGCTGGAGCGAGCAGATCGGCGAGGATAACCTGGCGCAAAGCGGCGTGCCCAAGCTCGCGGCACGGCCGTTCATGGTCGGCAGCGCCGACGTGGCCGACGTAAGCCATCGCGGTGCATCGCTCTGGGCGCGAATCCTCCCCGTCCTGTTGCTCCTCTGGGCGCTGACCGGTGCGTTCTATCCGGCCATCGACCTGTGCGCCGGCGAAAAAGAGCGCGGCACCCTGGAAACACTCCTCTGTAGTCCCGCGGAACGTACCGAGATCGTCGTGGGCAAGCTGTTGGCGATCATGCTTTTCAGCATCATTACCGTGCTGCTGAATCTGCTGAGCATGGGCATCACGGGCTGGATGGTCATGGCACAGATGCCGGGGCTCGGGCTGCCGCCGCCCGCGGCGATTGCCGCGCTGGCGGTCGCCCTGGTGCCGATGTCGGCCCTGTTCAGCACGCTGTGCCTGGCGCTGGCCGCGTTTGCGCGGAGCACGAAGGAAGGGCAATACTATCTGATGCTCCTGCTGTGCGTGGCTCTGCCGCTGGTGGTGCTGCCCATGTCGCCCAGCGTGGACTTGAATTTGGGCAATAGCCTGATTCCGGTGACCGGCGTGGTGCTTCTGCTGCGGAGCGTGCTGGAGGGAAACTACTGGCAAGCGTTCCAGTTCTCACCGGTCGTCATTATGGTGACCGTCATCGCCTGCGTGCTGTCGATCCGCTGGGCGGTCGAGCAGTTCAACCGCGAGACGGTCCTCTTCCGCGCCAGCGAGCGGCTGGACGTGGGGCTTTGGCTCCGCCGGCTCTGGAGCCAGCGGCGGCCGACGCCGACGGTGGCCGCCGCCGCTTGCTGCGGCACGCTGATCCTCATGGTGCATTTTTTCGTCAGTATCTCGGGCTCGCCGATCGGCGGCATGGACGATTTCATCCGCACGGTGCTCACCTCGCAACTGGCGGTGATCGCGGCGCCGGCTCTGTTGCTCACGCTGTTGCTCAGCCGCAGCCTGCGGCAAACTCTGTTGCTCAAGCGGCCACCCTGGCTGGCGGTGCCGGCCGCCGCGCTGCTGGCCATCGCCTTGCATCCGGCGTCGAACGTGTTGCAGTCGCTGGTGCGGCAGCTTTATCCGATCAGCGACAGCGTCCGGCCGGCGTTGGAGCGGATGCAGGAGATGTTTTGCCAGGCCGATTTCGCGACGCTGGTGCTGGTGATCGCGATTCTGCCCGCCCTCTGCGAAGAACTGGCCTTCCGCGGCTTCATTCTTTCGGGCTTTCGACACTTGGGGCACAAGTGGCGGGCCATTATCTTTAGCGCCCTCTTCTTCGGCCTGACGCACGGCGTCTTGCAGCAGTCGCTGTTGGCCTGTCTGCTGGGCACGATCCTCGGCTTCCTGGCCGTGCAGAGCGGGAGCATTTTGCCCGGCATCGTCTTCCACGTGGTCCACAACGCGCTGGCCCTGGCCAGCACCCGCATCACGCCGGAGATGGTTCCCGACGTGCCGGCGTTGCGGACGCTGGTCACTCCGCTCGACGGCGGCGGTTGCCTGTTCGCGTGGCCCGTGGCGCTCGCGGGCGGGCTAGCTGCGACGCTGTTGCTCGTGTGGTTCGCCCGGCTGCGGGCTCCGCTATCGGCGGAAGAAGAGTTGGCCGCGGCCATCCGTCACGGCCAGCGCCAGGCGGCCACGCTGGTGCCGCAGGAAGCCGCTTGCGGCTTTGCCGGCGATCGCTGACAATCGGTGATTATGGCTCACCGTGCAAGTCCGGCCCATCGTCTCGTACTGAAGGCCCGCTGGGTGTTCCCCGTGGCCGGCGTGCCAATTCCGGACGGCTCGGTGACCATCGAGAGCGGTCGAATCGTTGCCGTGGGGCCATGCAGCGCCACCGTTCGGCACGATGCCCGCGATTTGGGCAACGTGGCCATTCTGCCGGGACTGGTCAACGCCCACGTGCATCTCGATTTCAGCGACTTGGCTGCCCCGCTGGGCCAACCAAACAGCGGACTGGTGCCGTGGATTCGCTGCGTGATGGATTATCGGCGGCATTCGTCGGGCGCGGGGCCACGGTCCGTCGCGCTCGGTCTGGCCGAGAGCGTTCGCGCGGGCGTCACCACGCTCGGCGACATCGCCCAGGCCGATTGGCCGATCGAGGGCGCGGCCGCGGCACCGCCTAATCTCGCGATTTTTCAGGAGTTGATCGCCCCGACCGCGGGGCGCGTGGCGGCAGCGATAGAACTGGCCGAGTCGTCGCTGCGCCGTTGCGCGATGTCTCAACCAACGCCCCCCCGTTGCATTGGGGGAGGAGCTTCGGAGCAAGCAGAGAATGCCGCCATTTGTCGCCCCGGCCTGAGTCCGCATGCCCCTTACACCGTGCATCCTGAACTGCTAAAGGCCGTGGTGGCGATGTCGGCTGCCGAGCGCATTCCCGTGGCAATGCATCTGGCCGAATCTCCCGAGGAACTGGAGTTGCTCTCTAGCGGCACGGGGCCGCTGCGGACGCTGCTGGAAGAATTGGGGGCCTGGGACGGCGGCCTCGTCCGGCCCGGAACGCGACCGATGAAATACTTGCGGCTGCTGGCTGCGGCAGACCGGGCCTTGGTGATCCATGGCAATTACCTGGATCAGGAGGAGATCGGCTTCCTCGCCGCCCAGGCCGAGCGGATGGCGGCCGTCTACTGCCCACGGAGCCATGAGTGGTTCGGCCACCGCCCTTATCCGCTGGAAAAGATGCTTGCTGCCGGCGCTGTGGTTGCCTTAGGCACCGACGGGCGCAGTTCCTCGCCCGATTTGAGTCTGTGGGCGGAGATGCGCGCGGTCGCGAGGCGGCATCCGAGCGTTCCCTTGAGCCGCGTACTGGAAATGGGAACGATCCAAGGTGCCCGGGCGCTGGGTTGGGCCGCGGACATTGGCTCGCTCGTGCCCGGCAAGCTGGCCGATTTGGCGATCGTGGCCCTACCGGACCACGATGCGGCCGGGCCGTATGAGTTGCTGTTCGAGTCGGACGGGCCGGTCGGCTGTTTCCATCGCGGTGCTGAAATATGTCCTCCGACCTCGCTCTGAAATGCTGGTTTCTCACAGGCGCCACGGCGACGGGCAAGTCGGCGGTGGGCCTTGCGCTGGCCCGACAGATCGGCGCGGAGATCGTGTCGCTCGATTCGATGGCTCTCTATCGCGGCATGGACATCGGCACGGCCAAACCATCGCCCGCCGAGCGCCAGAGCGTGCCGCATCACCTGATCGACGTGCTGGAGCCGCACGAGGAGTTCGGCCTGGCCCAGTACATCGAGGCGGCCCATCGTTGCGTGGCCGAAATCGCCGGCCGCGGGCGGCAAGTGTTGCTTGTCGGCGGCACGCCACTCTATTTGAAGGGACTGCTGCGCGGCATCTTCCAAGGACCACCGGCCGATTGGGAACTGCGGCACCGGTTGGCGGAGGAGGCCCGGCAGAACGGCGATCGCTGGCTGCACGAGCAGGTGGCCAAAATCGATCCGGCCGCCGCCGCGCGATTGCATCCGAACGACACCCGCCGGCTGTTGCGGGCGTGGGAGGTTTTTCAAAAGACCGGCCATCCGATCAGCGAGTTGCAGCAGCAGTTCGACGTCGGCCAGCCGGCGTCCGAGTGCCGCGTGTTCGTGCTCGACTGGCCCAGGGCGGAACTTCACGCCCGGATTGCGGAACGCGTGGCCGCGATGTTTGCCGCCGGACTGGTCGACGAGGTGCGCCGGCTGCTGGCCGGGCCGCCGCTCAGCCGAACCGCGCGGCAGGCCGTCGGCTATCGCGAGGTGATCGAGCATCTGGAGGGCCGCCGCAATTTGGCCGCAACAATCAGCCTGGTCGAACAGCACACGCGGCAACTCGCCAAACGGCAAGCGACCTGGTTCCGTAGCCTGAGCGAATGCCGGTATGTTTCGCTGGCGGGCCGGCTCGATGCGGCGGAAATTGCCGGACGGCTCGCGTCTCTCCCCCTTCAGCCGTCCGGCTCGACTGAGCTCGCCGAAGTCCCCTTCCCCCTTTCCTCCTAGGGCTCTGGCTAGTAAAATCGAGTTCTTTGCGGCATCAAAACAACCCTTCTTACTGGGGACATCGTCTTGTTGCGGACTCATACCTGCGGCGAACTGCGTGTGGACCACGTTGGCGGGCAAGTGACCCTGTGCGGCTGGGTCGATGCCTACCGCGATCATAGCGGCGTGCTTTTTGTCGACCTCCGCGACCGCTACGGCAAGACCCAGGTGGTTTTCGCCCCGGAAGGCGGCGACGAACTCTTGCAGGCGGCCAAAAGCTTGCGGTCCGAGTTTGTGATTCAGGTGCAAGGCAAAGTGGCCCCTCGGCCCGAGGGCACGGTTAATCCCAAGCTGGACACGGGCGCGATCGAGGTCCGCGTCCAAAAGATGGAAGTGCTGAACCGCAGCGCCACCCCGCCCTTCCAGCCGACGAGCAAAGATCTGCCGGGCGAAGATATCCGTTTGAAATATCGCTACATCGACCTCCGCCGGCCGGAAATGCAGCAGACCGTGCTCCTGCGCCATCGCATGATCAAGATCATGCGTGATTACCTGGACGGCTTGGATTTTGTCGACGTCGAGACGCCGATGCTGGGCCGCAGCACGCCGGAAGGGGCCCGCGACTACCTGGTGCCCAGCCGCGTGCAGCAGGGCAGCTACTACGCCCTGCCGCAATCGCCGCAGCTTTACAAGCAGATCTTGATGGTGGCCGGTTACGATCGCTACATGCAGGTAGCCCGTTGCTTCCGCGACGAGGACCTGCGGGCGGATCGGCAGCCGGAGTTCACGCAGTTGGACCTGGAAATGTCGTTTGTCACGGCCGAAGACATCATCGGCGTGATCAACGGCCTCGTGGCCCGGCTGGCCAAGGAAATCCTGGGCCTCGATGTGCCGCTGCCGCTGCCGCGAATGTGTTACGACGAGGCGATGGGGCGATTCGGCCACGATGCGCCCGATCTGCGCTTCGGCATGGAAATCGTCGACATCACGGCGCTCGCCAAGGAGTCGCAGTTCCAAGTGTTCCGCGGCGTGGCCGACGCGGGCGGGCACGTCCGCGGCATCAACGCCAAAGGGGCTGCCAGTCGCTACTCGCGCAAAGGCATCGACGAGCTGACCGCGCTGATCGTCGAGAACTTCGGCGCGAAGGGGCTCGCCTGGTTCAAGGTCGAGGCCGACGGCCGTCTGGCCTCGCCGATCTCCAAGAACTTCCAGCCCGACCTGTTGGCCAAGATCGGCCAGGCGATGGATGCCCAGGTCGGCGATTTGCTGCTGATCGTGGCCGACAAATTCGAGACCACCTGCAAGGCCCTCTACGCCCTGCGGAAGCGCTTGGGTGTCGAACTGAAGCTCTACGATCCGGCCACCATGAACTTCTCCTGGGTGGTCGAGTTTCCCATGTTCGCCTTCGATACCGAAGAGAACTGCTGGGCGGCTATGCACCATCCGTTCACCAGCCCCCGGCCGCAAGACCGCGAGCTGCTGGCGACCGATCCGCAGCGGTGCCGCGCCCAGGCCTACGACCTGGTCATTAACGGCTACGAGGCGGGCGGCGGCACGATTCGTATCCACGACCAGCAGCTTCAGCAGCAGGTGTTCGGGCTGTTGGGCATCGACGAGCCGACGGCCCGCGAGCGTTTTGGCTTCCTGCTCGATGCGTTGCAATTCGGCGCCCCGCCGCACGGCGGCATCGCCCTGGGCATTGATCGCATGGTCATGCTGTTCGCCAAGCTGGATAGCATCCGCGACGTGATCGCCTTCCCGAAGACCCAACGGGCCACCGACATGATGACCGGCGCCCCGGGCCTGGTCGACGCGAAGCAACTCCGCGAGTTGGGCATCAAGCCGAGCAAGTGAGCGGTTGGTCGAGCCAGCGCGGCAGCAGCGGCTGTGGAAATCGCTCGCGGCAGCCGTGGGCGGCTGTGCCACGGACGAGCTATAATAAAGCTGAGGATATGTGAAACCGTGTCAGCTTCCCCCGAGCATGAAATCTTGACTCCGACCGGCAACGATGGCACGGGTGCATTGCGGGTGGCCATGGCTCAAATCGCCCCCGTGCTGGGCGACGTCGGCCGCAACCTCACCTTGCACCTCGAACAGATCGAGGCCGCCCGGCGGCAGCATGCCGACCTGATCGTCTTTCCCGAATTGTCGCTGACCGGCTACTTCATCCGCGACATGGTCCCCGACCTGGCCATTTCGCCCGCCGGGCCGGAGGTGCGCCAACTGATCGAAGCGGCCGGGCCGATGGCGCTGGTCGTGGGACTGGTCGAAGAGTCACCGCGGCACCGCTTCTACAACGCCGCGCTGTGGGCCGAAGGCGGCCGCGTGATTCACGTGCATCGCAAAGTCTACCTGCCCACCTACGGGCTGTTCGACGAGCAGCGCTACTTTGCCGCCGGCGAGCGGTTTTTGGCCTTCGACACGGCGCGCTTCGGCCGCGTGGGGATTTTGATTTGCGAGGATTTCTGGCACCTCTCGGCGGCCACCATCATGCAGGCCGAAGAGGTCGACATGCTGGTCTGCGCCGCCAATTCGCCCGGCCGGGGCGTCGATGGCCCGAAGCTCCGCACGGCCGAAACCTACGAACAGTTTGCCAAGACCTTCGCCCTGCTGCTGGGGGCCACGGTGGTCGTCGTCAACCGCGTCGGCTTCGAGGACGGGCTGTGCTTCTGGGGCGGCAGCATGGCCGTCGCTCCCGACGGCCGCGTGATCGTGCAGGCCCCCATGCTCGACGAAGCCTTGTGCGCGGCCACCTTCGATCCGGCCGAACTCCGCCGGCAGCGACTCATCACCCCCTTGGCCCGCGACGAGCGGCTGCTCTTGACCATCGAAGAACTCAACCGCATCAGGCACGAGCGTTATGAGTAGTGAGCTGGCCGAAAGCTATCTGAAGATCAACCCCGAGCTGGTCACCGACATTCTCTGCCGGTTCATCCGCACGGAGATTCGCCGGGCGGGGTTCGAGCAAGCGGTCGTCGGGCTCTCCGGCGGCATCGACAGCAGCGTGGTCACGTTCCTCTGCGCCCGGGCGCTCGGGCCGGAGCACGTGCTGGCGGTGACCATGCCCTACAAGACTTCGAGCGAGGCCACGCGGCGCGACAGCCAGGCGGTCATCGACCAGTTGGGCGTGCGCTCGATCGACGTCCCGATCACCGACCAGATCGATGCCTATTTCGCCCACGTCGGCGACGCTTCTCAACTGCGACTGGCCAACAAATGCGCCCGCGAGCGGATGACCGTGCTTTACGATCAGAGTGCGGCGTTCCATGCCCTGGTGGCGGGCACGAGCAATAAGAGCGAACTGCTTTTGGGCTACGGCACCCAGTTCGGCGACATGGCCTCGGCCGTCAATCCGATCGGCGATCTGTATAAGACGCAGCTCCATCAGTTGGCGACGCACCTGGAGGTGCCGGCCGCGATCTTGAGCAAAGCCCCCACCGGCGACCTCTGGATCGGGCAAACCGACGAGGGCGAACTGGGTTTCAGCTACGCCGAGGTCGATCGGGTGATGGTCTTGCTGGTCGATCGGCGTTGGCGGCGGGCAGAGCTATTGCGGGCGGGCTTTGCCGCGGAGTTCGTCGATCGGGTGGCCAACATGATCCGCCGCAACCACTACAAGCGCCGCATGCCGGTGATTGCCAAGCTCTCCCAGCGGACCATGGACCGCGATTTCCGCTACGCCCGCGATTGGGGCACCTAAGCGGCACATCTTGCCCCGCCCGCCCCGCGGCAGTAGCATGATAGCTAATGCGTCCGTGATCCTTTTTCTGAGGAGCAGTCAATGAGAGATTCAAACGATCGCCGCGGCATCCAGCCGTCTACTTTTTCACGCCGCAAACTGTTGGGCGGCCTGGCGGGGGCGGCGGCCCTGGGCGCCGTTTGGCCGCTGGGCACGCTGGCCGCCGCCGAGCGGAAGGGCCGCATCAAGCAGTCCGTTTGCCTGTGGTGCTACGGCGGATTCATGCAAAAGCACAAGATGAGCCTGGATCAGTTCGCCGCCGCCTGCGCGAAGATCGGCCTGCGTTCCATCGAACTGACGACGCCCGACCAGTGGCCGACGTTGAAGAAATACGGCCTGATCTGCGCCATGTCGACCAGTCACGGCATTCCCAAGGGGCTGAACCGCCTGAAGAACCACGACGAATGCCTGGGACTGGTTCGCAAGAGCATCGACGCCACGGCCGCGGCCGGCTTCCCCAACGTCATCACGCTTTCCGGCAATCGCGCCGGCATGGATGACGACGAAGGGTTGAAGAACTGCGTGATCGGGCTGAAAAAGATTGCCCCTTACGCCGAGAAGAAGAAAATCACCGTTTGCCTGGAGCTGCTCAACTCGCACGATCATAAGGACTACATGGGCGACTCGACCAAGTGGTGCGTCGAACTGGTCCACCGCGTCGGCTCGCCGCGGGTGAAGGTGCTGTACGACATTTACCACGCCGCGCGAATGGACGAGGACGTGCTGGCCGACATCCAAAACCACGCCGACTGTTGGGGACACTATCACACCGGCGGCGTGCCCGGCCGCAACGAGATCGACGGCACGCAGACCCTCGACTATCCCAAGATCATGCAGGCAATCGTCGCCACGGGCTACCAGGGCTACGTGGGGCAAGAGTTCTGTCCCAAGCGTCCCGACGCTTTGAAGAGCCTCGAACAGGCCGTCACGATCTGCGACGTCTAGCCGCAGTCACGTTTCATCGCACAGAGGAAGTCGGGGCGGCGCACTGCCGCTCCGACTTCCTGCTCTTCCTGCTGTCAACCGGTTCCGCGGCGCAAAAGGGGACTGTCCCATTTTCGCGGCGGCCGAGCCGATTCACACCGCAACGTTTCCCGCGCCGCGAAAATCGGGACAGTCCCCTGTCCACGGTTGCACCCGTTCCTAGCCCCCAGCTACTTCGTTGGTTGCGGCGGATTGGGCATCTCCTTGGGCGCCTCGCGCGGCGCTTCCTGCGGGGCCATGGATTGGCTCACCGCCGTATACGACGACTCCATCGGCGCGTAAGAAGAATACGACATGTCGCCGCCCCAGCTACAGCTACTACAACTGGTTCCGCAAGGGGCCGCTTGCCCGCACGAACTGCAACTGCCGCAGCTATCGCAGGAACTGGTCGTGCCGCAAGTGCTGCAGCCCGAATTGCAGGTCGAGCAACTGCCGCATCCCGAGTACGAGCAGCAACCGCGCCTGTGGTGCCTCCACCCGGCCGACGCCGAATCGGCCATGATCATCCACACCGCCAACAACACCGCCGCCAGCATGACTATGCGTCGCATGACACTTCCTCCTCAAGAAAAGGTGACACTCGGCAACCACGCCGAACCGGGTCAACGCAACCCATGGAATAGTTCACCGGCGGAGTGGGCTCGCAAAGTGCAAAGATTATTTCTGGAAAAGTCCCTCGACGGGGAAAACGGAAACTAGGGACAGTGGAAAAATTCCGCTCCAAGCTTTCGTCTTCTGGCTCGGCCCATCAGTTTCTGACACCCCTACAAGATAGGTAGTTGAATTCGTGCTTGACGTAATAGACGGCCGTGTCTATTGTGGTTGGTAGAAGCTGTTCGGAGGGGATTCTTGGGGCGACACGCATGACGTATCGCCTGGAATCACGGAAGAACGCATTGATCGCTGGCCGCTGCAAGCTTGTGCCTTCGTGCGTCGGCTGTGGGTAAGGATTGCCGACTCACAGACGCGGATCGAGCAGTTCGAGCGCGGCCCGAAGATGTTGCAACGATCCTCGCTGCCGCCTGGCACGCGGCCTTCGCACGCGCCCGGCCCAGATACCAGATAGAGGAAGAGAAAGGGGAGTAGGGGTTCGTTTCAGACCTGGCGTAACCGAGGTGGTAATGTCCCACAAATACGAGCAGGGCGACCCAGCGCACGCGATCATCCGGACAGCGGCGAGCGATGGCTCTCGATCGCTGCGTGTCTTGTCATTCTCGTTATTGCCGCAGCGGTGCGAGTTCGTGGCGCGCGCAACGACCTCTGGTTGGACGAGATTTTGTCCGTGGGCCTGGCCAATCGCGTCTCGTCGCCGGTGGAAATCTTCACGACGTTGCATTACGACAACAACCATTACCTCAACACGCTGTACCTTCACTTTGTCGGCCTTCGAGGCAACTCGCTGTGGTACCGTGTCCTTTCCCTGGTGACTGGCATCGGGACGGTCGCGGTGGCAGGACTGATCGCTCGCCGCCGGAACACCGCCAGTGCATTCATGGCCATGTTGCTGGTGGGCTTTTCTTACGTCGTGGTCCTCTATTCGTCAGAAGCAAGAGGTTACGCCAGTGTCGTATTCTTCTCTTTCTTGTCCTTCCACTTTCTCGACTGCTATTGGGAGAATCGAAACTGGCGTGCCGCGCTGTGCTATTCGCTGAGTACGATTCTTGGCCTGCTCTCCTATTTGCCTTTCGCTGGTTTCTTACTGGCAGCGATGGCGTGGTCGGGTTATCGACTCATCAAGCTTCATGTTCGGCCGAAGGAGATGGTTGTTAGCTTTCTAGCGTGCCATACCGCGGGCATCGCATTCCTCGGCGGGCTTTATCTGGTCGACGTTCGCTACATGGTGCGCGCCGGGGGGGAATCCCCGCCCTGGCCAAGTGTCTGCGCGTCTGCGTTTGCCTGGGCTCTGGGGGCACCGTTGGGACAGCGCCCGATGATCTTGACGTGCCTCGGCGCCGTTGCGGTTCTCGCGGCGGGACTCCGCATCCTCTGGCGTGAACGGGCAGACTGGTTGGTGTTCTATGTCGGCGTGATCCTGTTGTTTCCCTTTCTCTTGACCGCCCTGTTAGGTGGCAAAACGATTTATGTCAGGTATTTCATTCTGCCCATCGCCTTCTTTCTCATTCTATTCAGCTTTGTCTTGGCCGATTTATATGCCCTCAAGGGAGGAAAATGATCTGCGGCATTTTGCTGCTCGCTTATCTGGCTGCCAACGGCCAGCACATGGCGACCCTCTTCGAGCTTGGCCGGGGCCAATACTCCGCCGCCATCCGCTTTCTGGCAGAGGAATCCGACGGGCATATCGTGACCATCGGAAGCGACGGTCACGACCTGGATATGTTTCTCACCCTTGCGTTTTATCGAAGTGCAGCGATGGAAGGCAAACAATGCATCTACTAAAAGTCGACGTCGACGGCGCAATGGCCACGTGGGGGCCCAGAGTGGATGATCTGCCATCGCGAGTCGTTTGAAGACGCGGTGCCGCGGTGGCCGGAACTAGAGGATGTCATCGGCAACCGATATCAATGGGTGACGACGTTCGCCAGCGCGCCGCTGTCGGGCTTGCACTGGTCCATTTATCACAACAAAACGCCGCGCAACAACCCTCGATAGGCTCTGGGGATTGGAGGCCGGTTTGGTCGTGTGGCGTTCCAACTCGGTCAGATCATCGAAGGGATTCGCCCCGCAGAGTTCGCATGCCACCGAACCGTGTCGGGCAGCGTCGGCCGTGTGTTGACGACAAGGGCCCAGTCGGGGTAGACTGGGGCAGAATCGTCAAACGGTGCACCGGATTCCGCACCGCCTGCTTGTGGAACCGTGTTTTTCCCGCGTGTTCGCCTTCGGTCCTCTCCGCTGATGATTTTGACATTCTTTTGAAACGCGTCGCAAACCCTCGCCTAAGCCATTGGTTTCCGGCGGCTTATGTCGTTTCTGGTCAGGAAATCGATGGCACGGCGACACCACCCCCTCACATCGACCGCGTCGAAAAATCCCTCCCGAGAGTTATCGGCCCGCAAGGGTGCTCCATCGGGCCATTCGCAGCCGCAGGATTCGCCCCCGGCGGCGGTGCCATCGCTGGCGCACTGGGAGTGGTTCTATCTGGCCGCCATCGTCACCGCCGTGCTCCTGGTCTATCAGCCGGCTTGGCACGGCGGGTTCATCTGGGACGACGACGCGCACGTGACCAAGCCCGAATTGCGATCCTGGCAGGGGCTGTATCGCATCTGGTTTCAACTGGGCGCCACGCAGCAATACTATCCGCTCTTGCACAGCACCTTTTGGGTCGAGCAGCGGCTTTGGGGCGACGCCCTGCTCGGCTATCACCTGACCAACATTCTTCTGCACGCGGCGGCCGCGGTCCTGGTGGCCTTGGTGCTGCGCCGGCTGAGGGTCCCGGGGGCCTATCTGGCGGCCGCCATCTTCGCCTTGCATCCGGTCCACGTGGAATCGGTGGCCTGGATCACGGAACAAAAAAACACGCTCTCGGCCGTGTTCTATCTGGCCGCCATGCTGGCCTACCTCCGTTTCGACCGGACGCGCAACTTGGCGTGCTATGGCGCCGCCCTGGGCCTGTTCCTGCTGGGCTTGCTGAGCAAAACCACGGCGGCCACGCTGCCGGCGGCCCTGCTGGTGCTCTTCTGGTGGCAGCGGGGGAGGCTCTCCTGGCGGCGCGACGTTGGGCCGCTCCTCCCGTTTTTCGCGCTGGGCGCCGTGGCTGGCATACTCACGGCATGGGTGGAACGCAAACTGCTTGGCGCTGAAGGGGCCGAGTTTGCCCTTTCCTTCGTCGAGCGCTGTCTGATCGCGGGCCGGGCGATCTGGTTCTACCTGGGCAAACTCGTCTGGCCCACGAAACTGATTTTCATCTATCCGCGCTGGCAGGTGAGCGCGGCCGTCTGGTGGCAATATCTATTCCCGGCGGCGGCGCTGCTGTTGTTGGCTGGAATGTGGGCGCTGCGGCGCCGCTGGCGTGGACCGCTGGCCGGATTGCTTTTCTTCGTCGGCACGCTCTTGCCGGCGTTGGGGTTCTGCAATGTGTATCCGTTCCTGTACTCTTTCGTGGCCGATCATTTCCAGTACTTGGCCAGCCTGGGGGTGATCACGCTAGCTTCGGCCGGAGCCGCGTTGCTACTCAGGCGTTGGCCCCGTTGGTCTCATCTGTTCGGGTGCGTGGTGTGCCTCGCCCTATTGGTCGGCCTGGGGACTTTGACATGGTTCCAAAGTCGGATGTATGCCGACGTAGCCACACTTTACCGCACCACGATCGACCGAAATCCCACTTGCTGGATGGCCCACAACAACCTCGGGCTGGCTCTAGCCGGCCGTGGACAGGTCGACGAGGCCATCGCCCATTATCAACAGGCGCTGACAATTAAGCCCGACTTGGCGACAGCCTACTACAACTTTGCTTTCGTCTTGGCCCACCTGGGCCGGCTCGACGAGGCCATCGCCCACTATCGAAAAGGCTTGGACTTCAAACCCGAAGACGCCGAAGCCCATTACCAATTGGGCCGGGCGCTACAAATGCAAGGCAAAATCGCCGAGGCGCTCGCTCAGTTCCAGCAGGCGGTGAAAATCAAACCCGACTATGCCGAGGCCCGCAACAACCTGGGCGCGTCCCTGCAAGCCCAGAGGAGATTTGACGAGGCGATGGTTCAATATCGCCAGGCGTTGGAGATCAAGCCCGACTATGCCAAAGTCTACTACAACCTGGGCACGGTTCTCGCCGGCCGCGGGCAGTTTGACCAGGCCCTTGCCCAGTTTCAGCGGGCGTCGGAACTCCAGCCGGACGACGCGGACACACAGAACAACCTAGCCTGGCTGCTGGCCACCTGTCCCGCGGCGTCGTTGCGCAGCGGCGCTGCGGCGATCGAGCACGCCCAGCGGGCCAACCAACTCTGTGGGGGCCGGCGGGCGAACGTGCTCAATACGCTGGCCGCCGCTTACGCCGAAGCGGGGCGGTTTCCGGAAGCCCTGGCCGCCGCGCGCAAAGCCTTGGACGTCGCCACGCAGCAGAAGGATCAGGCCATCGCCGGTGTCTCGCGGGCCCAGATCGCCCTGTACCAAGCGGGAAAGCCTTTTCGGCAGACACAGCCGGCCCCCGCCCCGCGACCACCGACGCATTGACTCACGACGGACGATCGGCCGAACACCGACCAGCACATCGTCTTAGCGTGGCAGCGGTTTCCGACGGTTTCTCGTTGCAAGGCTCAGGACGTGCAACAAGAACTCCGGGCCGTGTTCAACGCCCGATGACCGAATATGAATTGTCTTTGTTCTTCACGGGACGCCGGTCCCCTCTTGAAATCGCTGCTTGACGGCTATCTGACGGAATACGAGCAGCTATTGGCAACCAAGGACATTTTGCCCGCAGAACGCCGGCAGAGAACCGGGGACGTGCGACAAAGAATCGAAGCCAGCTTCCAGCGCAGCGAGCATGTGCCGTTCGAAATCGCGAGTTTCGCCGGTCCGGTGTCGGTCAATCCAAGGGGTGTGTACGAAGGGCGATCCTATCGCCTCTTTCCTTGCCGGTCGGAACAGACGCGGATGAACTCTTTCAACGTCGGCGAATTCGTCTTCCCGAACAGCTATTGGAGCCTTTCGCCGTTGTTGCTCGTCTTGGGCGACTGCGTCTTCTTTTCTCTGCGGATGGCGGCAACCCTGCAGAGCCGCGAGAAGGCGACCGGTTCCTATTTCCGGCCAACGGTTCATCCGAAAGACACGGCTTTGGGCCGAGAAATGAAGCAGCCGCCGGCCGGTCTGTAAACGGTTATCTATGCGGCTACCAAAGACCGACGACACCTTGCGGCCTTCTGGCTGGGGCAGACTTGGCGCTCACTCTCACGGTCATTGCTTTTCGGGGGGGTGGCCCCCGGGCTCAGTTTCGGACGCCTTCGACTTGCCTTTGGCACTGAGCGGATGCGCCAGCGTCACTTGCACGTCGTCGGCGATACACGTCGCCGGCCTGCCGGGAATCGCCTCGCCATGGACCACGATCTTGTCGCCGGCACGGATCAGGTGCCCGTTCGAGAAAGCAACCTTGATCGTCAAAAAGCAAGCAGAAAACAGACCGTCCAGAACGTTTTGCTGGTCATGCGAAACCCTCGGTGGCAAGCAAGGCGACGGTCGGCGGGGCACCGCCACACTGCGGCGGTCTCGTCTGCTGCTCCATATTTTCCTCCGGAGGCAAACCGGAGGCCATGCCGCTGCCAGGGGCCGGCCGGCTTGCAAAGCGGTAGTAGTACACGGCCATGCTTGAAGTTGTGCGTGTCGTGTAGCGTCGTGTAGCGGGGCCGCTTGCGGCCCATGTAGGCCTTCGTTGGGGCGGCAGTACAACGGCCGCCCCACCATGCAACTTTTTCAACGGACTGCTAAAGAGCCGTGGACTCCTTCCACAGGTCCACCCCGGAATCCACGGCGTAGCGGTCGATCTCGGCCAACTCCTCGGCCGTGAAGTCGGGATGCTCGAGCGCCGCCAGGTTCTCCGCCAGTTGGGCCACGCTCGACGCTCCCACCACGGTCGAGGCGATGCGCGGGTCGCGGAGCACCCAGACCAGCGCCATTTGCGCCAGCGTTTGACCGCGCCGCTTGGCAATTTGATCGAGGCCCCGCAGGCGGGCCAGCGTCGCCTCGGTGAGCACCGCGGGGTCGAAGCTGGGCCGCGCCGTGGCCCGCTGGACGTCGGCCGTGCCGTGCAGATACTTGTCCGTCAGCAGGCCTTGGGCAAGTGCCGTGAAGGCGATGGCCCCCATGCCGTTTTCGCCGAGCGCGCCAAGAAGCTCGCCTTCCACCCAGCGGTTCAGCAGCGAATAGGAGGGCTGATGGATGACCAGCGGCGTGCCGAGCTTCTTGGCGATGGCCGCCGCCTCGCGGGTGCGCTGGGCCGAGTACGACGAAATGCCCGCGTAAATCGCCTTTCCCCGCCGCACGGCCGTATCCAGCGCTCCGATCGTCTCTTCGACGGGCGTGTTCGCATCGAAGCGGTGCGAATAGAAGATGTCGACGTAATCCAGGCCCAGCCGCGCGAGCGACGCATCGAGACTGGCGAGCAAATACTTCCGCGGCCCGAGCTGGCCGTAGGGGCCGGGCCACATGTCCCAACCGGCCTTCGACGAGATGATCAGTTCATCCCGGTAGGGCCGGAGGTCCTTTTTCACGATCCGGCCAAAGTTCTCCTCGGCCGCGCCGTAGGGCGGACCATAGTTGTTGGCCAGGTCGAAGTGCGTAATGCCGTTGTCGAAGGCGTAACGCACGACTTCCCGCTGGATGCCGAACGGCCGGTCGTCGCCGAAGTTATACCACATGCCCAGCGAGATGGGCGGCAACTGCAGGCCCGAGCGCCCCACCCTGCGATAGTCAAAGTGCCGATACCGATCCGCGGCGGCCCGATAAGGGTCATGCGTGGGCGGCACGTCGTCGTACCTGGTAATCTCCATGGGCCAGTCCTCCGTTTCCGAGTACGTCGTTGACAACGTTATGACTGAGAAAGGGCAGATTGCGGCCGAGCGGAAAGCCGCACAATGAGCCGTTCGACGACCAGCCGGGGCGGCATCGTGCTCTCGCCCTTCAGATCCAGATCGGCCTGGAGCAGCCAGCGGTAAAGCTGGGCGCCCCGCTGCCGCCCCAAGAGCCGCAGTTGCCGCTCGGCCTTTTGCAGCACGAAGGAACGGATGCCGGCCTGTTCCAGCGCTTCGCGGACATTGACGCGGCGGTGGGCAGCCTCGGCTTGAACCACCAATCGCGTGGCGGCGGCAAAGCGGCGGAGCGTGGCTGAAACCTGGCCCAGCAGCCCCACCGGTTGCTCGCCGGCGGCCAAAAGCCGATCCAGTTGCGCGAGGGCCTCGCGCACATTACCATCCATCGCCGCGTCGAGCATCTCCCACGTGGTCTTGGCCCGCCAGCCCCCCACCGAGTGGCCGACCAACTCGGCCGAGATCTTTTTGTCGTCGCCGACCATCAAGGCCAAGCGGGCCAACTCCTGATCGAGCAGTCCCAGCTCCGGCCCGACCAGTTCGACCAGCGTCTCGGCCGCCCCCTGAGGAAGCTGAACGTGGTGGCGCTGCTTGGCCCATTGGGCGAGCCACTTGGACAATCGAGCCGCCGCCGGTGTGCCGCAGTCGATCAGCAGGCCGCCGGCCGCAATCGCCTTGTACAATCGCGTGGTGCTCGTCAACGAATCCAGGTCGAGGATCAACACGCCGCTGCGGCTGGGCCGGGCAACGTAGTCTTCCAGTTGGCTGCGATATTGGCTCACAAAGTCGTCGGCCTCTTCGACCACGACCAGCCGCTTGCCGCCGCCGAACATCGCCACGGTGGACAGCACCTCGTGGACGTCGCGAAAAGGAACGCCGTCGCCTTCGAAGCTGCTGAGCGAAAAGTCGCCGTCACCGCCGCCGAGTACGGCCCCCCGCAGGCACAAGATCGCCTGTTGTCGGAGGAACCGCTCGTCGCCAAAAACCGCGCAGACCGCCGCCGGTGGATACTGCTCCGGCTGGGCAACGTAATCGAGGGCGGGTACAGCTTTTCCGGCCATGTAGCCAGTATAGAAAAGCAAGTGCCGGGGGGCGAGGCCCCGTATCAAGGGTGCCAAGACGGCCCCCGCCCTCACCAGCCGCGCACCGGTCGCAGGCCGGGTCGCCCCACGGGGCGAATCTCGCGGACGCGGATCGTCGGGTTCGATTGATCGACGGAAACCGTCTCGGGCGTCTCGTAAACGCCCATGTTGCCCGCCTCATCACGCACCTCCAGCCGCAGATAGAGCTCGGCGGGCGTGCGGCTGTCGATCGGCCAGGCGTAGCGGCCCGTATTCTCCAGCCCGCTGGCAATCGGAAGCCAGGAGCCGGTCGGGTCCGCGCGGAACCAAAGCGAAATGGGCCGGGCGGCCAGCATTTTGTCGTCCGCCTGCCACGTAATGATCAGGCGTCCCGATTCCGAGTCGGTGCCTTGCCGGGCGGAGAGGATGCGGGCCGTGGGCTTGGTCAAGTCGACGCCGATCCAAAGGTCGGGCAGATCGCCGCTGACGGGCGGTTTGCCCCCGATGCCCGCCCCATTGGTCACGACCACGCGGAAGCCATAGATGCCTTCCTCTTCCACGTTCACCAGCAGGGGACTGCGGCTGCTGCTGTCGAGCGGGAAACGGCGCCAGGTCTTGCCGCCGTTTCGCGTGCCCCAAAGTTCGACCTTGCCGATCCCGGACGGGCCGACCGAATCGACATCGTACTCCAACTCGAAAAGCCGCGAGTTGATCATGCGAGGGTGTTCGCCGGGCGGCACGGTGGAAGGCGCCGCGGCGCCGACCGGGGGCTTCTCCGCCACGTTTGCCTCGTTGCCGACGGCCGGGTTGATGGCAATGGCCACCGAACCGGTCGGTTCCGCGGTCAGCGCCGGGCCGTTCTGAGGCCGAGCCGTCTCGGGGGGCCGCGGCGTTTCCGGCGGCCGTAGAGTTTCCGGAGGTCGCGCCGCTTCGATGCGTAGTTCCGTCTGGGCGGTGGCCAGATTGCCGGCCGTATCGGCGATTTCTGCGCGGACTTGGAGTTCGCTGGTCCCCGCTGCGGGCCGGAAGCTGAACTGGCCCGTTTGCGGAGTGCTCGAACTCGCAGGGGTTTGGCGCTGGATTGTCACCGCCTGCCACGGCTCGCTCGTCGCGCCACGGTATTGCACCTTCAGGCTGTCGGGTTTGATGTTCGGCTTATTGACCTCCCAGTGGACGACGATCTGGCCCGCGGGGTCATGCTGGGCCGCCAGCTTCAACACCGGCGGAGTGGCATCGACCAACACGCAGAGCCCCGGACCGCTGATCGTGTCCGGTCGCACCTTGCCGGCAGTGTCCACGGTGCGAATGGCGAACCAGTATTCGCCTTCTCCGCGCCCGTGAAACAGAAAATGCTGTTGGCCGGGCGGCGCCTTCGCATAGAGTTGCCAACGCCGGCCGCGATCGACCGAGACGAAGAGCTGCACTTCCACCGGCTGCCGGGTCGGATCGTCGGTCCGATCGACGCGGAAGGGAATGGCGAAGTCAGGCTGCCGGGTAACGATCGCAGAGGGAGCGGGGCTGGGCGAGGTCGGTGGTGCGGCCGCTACGGTTTGGCCGAGCATGGCCAGGCCAACGAGCAATCGTGAAAGCGGTTCCAACCACATGGGCGGCCCCCTCGCTGGCGGCATCATGCCGGCGGGGCGTACTGACACTCGACAATCCCTCAGAAATCGTATCGGTTGTGACAGTCGCAACGCTTGAGAGGAGCGTCCGGTTTGCGACATTTTCGTCCAAGAATCACGTGTGGCTCTTGTGATCGGCGTGCCGCCGGGGGATTGGGCTACTCACCAAGCCGTGGGGCTTGGTAAGCTGCACGGCCCACAGGTAGCGTTGCGAGGCGACGTAGAGCACGCCGTCGGCCACGGCGGGCGTCGAGCGAACCTGGGAGCCGAGCCGGACTTCGGCCAACAGCCGCTTTTGCCGGCCGGCCGCCAGCACGCAGAAGTGCCGCCGCGTGCCGATATACACCTTGCCGTCGGCCACCAGCGTGGAACTCCAGATGTCGGACCACGTCTGGTGCATCCAGCAGAGCTTGCCCGTGTCGGCCTCCATGCAATAGACGCGCCCCGCCTCGTCGGCGACATACAGCAGCCCGTCGGCGATCGAGACGGTCGACAGCGTGCGGCCGATGTCCTCAAAGGACCAGACCGTTCCGCTCTTGCTGATCTCTCCGGTCCGCGTGGCGTCGATGCAAAACAGCCCGCCCTTGGTCCGCAGCCCGTGCAGCGGATCGCGGCCCACGGCCACGTAGACCCGGTTGTTGTAGAAGACCGGCGTGCCGATGATTTCGTTCAGGCCCAGGTAAGTCCCGTCGTCGTGATTGCCCAGGTCCTTGCGTTTGTCCCCTTCCCAATAGTCGATCGGCTTGCCGTCGCGGAACTTATGCTCGGGCGTATTGCAGTCGAACGACCAGATGTGCCGGAGATAGCCCGCCCGCGAGGCGGCCGACGTAATGGCGTCAAAGGCATAGCAGACGCCGTCGCCGGCGCCGAAAAAGACCTCGGGCCGGTCGTGAACCAGCCCCAGCGAGGGCGACGACCACTGGCCATGGAACACCCGGGAGCTGATCATCTCGTCTTCCCGGGCCACCAGCCGGCCGGTGTGCTTGTCCAAGGCAATCAGGCTGGGCGCGAGCGGCATGGCGGGCTTGCCGTCGTCCGTACCGTTGGCAGTACAGACGTAGACGTAATCCCCATAGACTAGCGGCGAGCAGTTGGCCGCATCGTGCGGGAAGACGGGCAGCCGATTCAGCATGTCGTACTGCCAGATGATGTCGGCGTCGCCCCGCTTGGGCTCGACCGGCCGCTCGCCCGGCTCGACCGTGTAGTCGCGCTCGTCGACGAACGGACCATCGTTGCCGTTCGTCATACCCTCGGCGTCCAGGCACAGCACGTCGCAGCGATTCGTCACCACGTAGACGCGATTGCCCTCGACGGTGGGCGTGGAGCAAATGCCCAGGTTCATCTCGTCGTAATCGGAACTGCGGCGGCCTTCGCGAAGTTTGGGCACCGGCAATTGCCAAAGCGGTTTGCCCGTCGCCTCGTCGAGGCACAGCAGCAGACCGCCGCCGGTGGGCCGATAACGCGGATCGGTCATACAGGCGTCGTTGGTGCCGATGAAAACCTTGCCGTCGGCTACCACGGGGCTGGAATAATTCTCCGTGCCGAGCCGGGCCACCCAGCGGACGTTGCAGGTGGTGCGGAGATCGATGCCCGACCCGTCGCTCTGCTTCTTGCCGGGTTCGAAAATGGCCGGCAAGTCCTTTTCGTCGGAGGCCATATTTCGGGCGTTGCTGCCGCCCCACTGCGGCCAATCGGCGCCCCGCACGGTGAATGTTGATTCAAGGATGAGGAAACCGACCAGAACGACCCGCGATAGGCCCCAGCGAGACATGGCGAGACTTCTTCCGAGCAACGGGGAGGGAGGGAAACGGTGGCACAAACCAGCTTCTTTTGTTGATTTTATCTTGCCCCCCCGACGGAATCCATAGCAATGTGAACCGATTGCTTTTGGAGTGCGGCGATTTATCGCCGCTTTTTGCCCGTGCCGATTCGGCGCGCGGCTCCTCATTGGTAAGTTTTTGAGCAAAACACGTCGCGTTGACAATGGCCCGCAAAAAGCGGCGATAAATCGCCGCACTCCAAAACCCGCGAACGGCGTGGGGGATTGCGGTGACTCGCCGAATGGAAAAGAATACATGTCTCGCCCTTTGCGTGTGCCACTGGCTCGGCCAGTGTAACCCCGCCTCGAACGCACATTTCCTCAGAAGGAACGACGCCATGTGCAAGACGACCGCTTCGTTTCTCGCTCTCATGGCAATCCTGGGCCTCCTGACTGGTGACGCGGCCGCCGCCGATGGCAAGCCGGGGGCCACCCTCTTCGTTGCTCCCGGGGGCAACGACGCTTGGTCGGGTAAGCAGGCCGTGCCGAACACCGCCTGGACCGACGGCCCCTTGGCCACCTTGGCCAAGGCTCAGGAAAAGATTCGGGGCATGAAGCGATCCGCTCCGCTGCCCATGGGCGGCATCACGGTCGTTGTCCGCGGCGGGACGTATTTCCTGCCCAAAACGCTGGAACTGGGCCCGGCCGATTCCGGCACCGCCGCGTCGCCCATCGTCTACCGCGGGGCCCAAGGTGAGCAGCCGCGGATTTTTGGCGGTCGGCCGATCACCGGTTTCGTCCCCTATCGCGATTCGATCCTCAAGGCCAACGTCGCCGCGCAAGGATTTCACAACATTCGTTTCCGGCAGTTGTTCTTTGACGGCAAGCTGCAGCAGTTGGCCCGCTATCCCAACTTCGATCCGCAGAATCCCTACGGCGGTGGCTGGGCCTACGCCGACCAGGACGGCAAAGTGATTCCCTGGTACACCGACCACCACAAGGAGAATCACCGCACGTTCCGCTACCGGGAAAAAGACGCCCGGCAGTGGAGCCATCCCGAAGAAGGCGAAGTGTTCGTCTTTCCGTTTTATAACTATTGGAACAACATTCTGCCGATCGCCTCGATCGATCGCCAAAAGCGGGAAATCACGCTGGCCGGCGACGCCTCGTACCCCATCCGCCCGGGCGATCGCTACTACGTCCGCAACCTGCTCGAAGAGCTCGACACGCCGGGCGAATGGTACCTGGACGGCAAGAGCGAAACGCTCTATTTTTGGCCGCCGGCCGAGCTAAAAGGCCGCGTCGTTTGTGCCCCGACCCTCCGCACGCTCATCGCCATCGGGCCGGGCACGTCGCACGTGACGATCCGCGGGCTCGATCTTCAGTGTTGCGAGGGAACGGCCGTGACCGTCCGCGATGCCTGCGATTGCCTGATCGCCGGCAACACGATCCATCACACCGGCAGCGACGCCGTCTCGGTCAGCGGCGGACAGCGCATCGGCGTAGTGGGCAACGACATCTACGAAGTGGGCAGCGCCGCCATCGTGCTCCGCGGCGGCGATCGCCGCACCCTGACGCCCGCCGGCCACTACGCCGACAACAACTATATCCACCACACCGGCGTGATCGAAAAGGCCGGCGTGGGCGTCTGGCTCGAAGGCGTGGGCAATCGCGCCACCCACAACCTGATCCACGATAGCCCCCGCATCGGCATCCAGTTCGAAGGCAACAACCTCGCGATGGAGTACAACCACGTCCGCCACGTGGGCGCCGAGACGGAGGACATCGGCATCATCTACACTGGCGGGCGGGACTGGATTTCTTCCCGCGGCAGCCGCATCTCGTACAACTATTTCCACGATATCCTGGGCTACGGCCGCAGCGGCAGCCGCTGGATTTCGCCCTATTTCGCCCGCGGCATCTACCTGGACGACAATGCCGGCGGGGTCGACGTGATCGGCAACATCGTCGCCCGGGCGGTCGACGGCGTGCTGATGCTGCACAATTCGCGCAATAGCCGGTTTGAAAACAACATCTTCATCGACGGCACGCTTCATCAGGTCAACGCTTTGGGGTGGACAGCTACGCATCCCTTCTGGACCAATACGCTGCCGCAGATGCTTCAAGGGTACGCCTCGGTCCTCGGTCAGCCGGCCTGGCGCAACATGCCGTTCATGGAACTTCCGCCCGAGAAGGCCGTGTTGCCCAGTGGGCTCGTGATGGCCAACAACGTGCTGTTGCGAAACATCTTCTACTATCACAACCCGAAGGCGAAGCTGTACCAGCTCTCCAACTTCCCGCTGGACCACAACCAGTCGGACTACAATCTGGCCTATCATTTCGGCCATCCGGTGAAGATTCAATGGGAGGTTGCCAAAGAGATCAAGACGCCCGCGAGCGTGCCGGCGAAGCGCGACGCGCCCACCGATCGCTGGCCGGCGTGGTGGCAGGCGCAGGGGCTCGACCGGCACTCGCTGGTGGGCGACCCGCTGTTCGTCGATCCGGACAAGGGCGATTATCGGCTCCGCCCGAACTCGCCGGCGCTCCGGCTCGGGTTCAAGCCGATTCCGCTGGAGAAGATTGGCCCTTATGCCGATCCGCTGCGGGCCAGTTGGCCGATTCGCGAGGCGGAAGGTGTCCGCGAGAAGCCGCTGGTGAGCAAGAGTTGAGGGGACAATAACGTGTTGGGGCGGCAGTTGTACTGCCGCCCCCAGTAGCACGGCAAAAACAGGGGTGGCGGTACAACTGCCACCCCAACATGGTGCTGAGCGGGAAATAAGAATGGCCTCTGGAAATTGGGGCGGAAAGAAACGGGAACCTTCCGCATCCCAATCTCAGAGGCCTTCAGGGGGGCGCTTCCTGGTTGGGGCGGCAGTTGAACTGCCACCCCAACACGCGACTGCTCAGTCCTCCATCACGACGTTACCTGAATCACCACGAACCGGCTGCCTTCGGCCGACCGCACCAGAAGGAGGAGCCCTTTGTTCAAGGGGTGAGTCTCCAACGCCTTCCGCAGATCGTCGGTCGTTTTCACCGGATGGCGGTCGGCTTCCGTAATCACCATGCCGGTGCTCAGACCGGCCATTTCGGCCGGGCTGCCGGAACGAACGTCGGTGATCGCCACTCCATGCTCCGCCTTCACGCCCAAGTGCTCGGCCAGTTCGGGCGTCAGGTTCTCCGCCTGGATTCCCAGTTGCTTGAACCGGGAAGACTCGGCGGACTCCTTGTGGCCGGGATTTTCGGCGTTGTTTTCGCCCCGGGCATACTCACCAGGCATTTCCCGGGCCGTCACGTTAATGGTCATCTTCTTCCCGGCCCGCAAGATCAGCAGCGAGTCACTGCTGCCGATCTTGGATTTCTCGACCGCCCACTGCAACTGGCGAGGAGTAGTCACCGGCTGACCGGCAAATTGAAGGACGATGTCGCCCGCCTTCAAGCCGGCCTTGGCGGCCGGGCTGTCGGGCCGCACCTCGGCGATCAAAACGCCGCTATTGACCTTGACCTTGAACTGGTCGGCCAACGGTTGAGTCACTGGCTGGATCAGAACGCCCAGGTACGCGCGGCGGACCTGGCCGTGCTCCTCCAGTTGCCCGCCGACCCACTTGGCTAGATCGATCGGGATAGCGAAGCCGACGCCTTGATAACCACCGTTGCTGGTGGAGATGGCCGTATTGATGCCAATGACCTCGCCGTCGAGGTTCACCAGCGGGCCGCCGCTGTTGCCCGGATTGATGGCGGCGTCGGTTTGCAGGAAATCGGTGCCGCCGTTACCGCCCAGGCCGCGTCCCTTGGCGCTGATGATGCCCGCGGTAACGGTGCCTTCCAGTCCAAACGGCTCGCCGAGGGCCAGCACCCAATCGCCTACGTCAACTTCCTTGCTGTCGCCCAGCCGCGCGGCCGGCAGCGTGCCGGCGCCTTTGATGTGAAGGATGGCCAGATCGCTCTTCGGATCGGTCTTGATCTCGACCGCCGGGAACTCCCGCCCGTCGTGCAGGCGGACCATCACTTTGCCGCCGCCGGCGACCACGTGATTGTTGGTCAGGATGATGCCTGAAGGATCGACAATCACGCCGGAACCGGCGCCACTCATGCCATGCCGCGGCATTCCCGGCGTGGAGTGGAACTCTTTGAAGAAGTGGCGCAGTTCGGGATTATTGTTGAACAGATCGCCGAACGGCATGCCTTTCAGTCCGAAAGGCATTTCCTCCGCGCTGTCGCCCTTGGAGTTATCCTCCTTCGGGTTGTCGGAAACTTGCGCCACCGCCGGGGTGTTGGTAATCATTACGACCGACGGCAACACCTGGTTGGCCGCCTCGCGGAAGGCCTTCGACAGCGACTTGGCGTAATTGCCAGCGACGCTGGCCGGCATTTCGCCGTTGGTGGCCTTGCCCGGCGTTGCCTGGGCGGATGCCGATGGGGCCTTCTCCGCGTACCAAGCCGTGGCGTGGCCGGTCTTTCCGGTTGCATATACGGACATGCCCGCTCCAATCACAGCGAGCGCCGTCACGACGGCAATCAAGCTACCTCGGGCAGTCCACTTTCCTTTTTCCCACCATTGACGCATGACTCTGATCTCCTGTACGGGTGTTTTGTACGACACAATCCGCGTGCCGGCGGCTACCGACGGGTATCCTACTGGACGCGCGACCGAGCGGCCGGCTCTATGGGGAAAGTTGCCGTCGGCGGAGCAATCTTGCGAGGAGATTTGTCCAGTAACGAAGAAACGCCCCGGGAACGGATTCCCGGGGCGTTGCGATTTAGAAACACCGGGAGGAGCGCTGCCCACCCGTCATGCCGCGCGGGTGGATCAACCCCCGCCTCGTTTTGCTTAGGCATGTCCCTCACCCGCACCACCAGGGCTTAGGGCTGCGGAAAACGAGTGATGCCCAGAATTTAGTTCGAGCTCGCCGCATCGGCGGCGAAAAGCCTGGCCCCCGCAAGCCACGCGCGTTGGGGGATCAAGCATGATGCCCCGGCCCGCCGCACGGCGACCGTCGCCGCGCGGCGGACCGGGCCGTGCGGGTTTCTACCTCATGCCCACCCGGGAACCGCAACCCGGGCAGCCGTCGCCCTGGTCGAAGGCACTCGTGGATCCCATCTCTTCGTGCCGCAGTTCCTCCTGGAGTTCCCTCAGCAGGGCACGAAGGCGGGGCGACAACGCTCGCGAAGCCGGCTGGGGGATGGGACGCAGCGCGTCTTGGGTGGAGGCGCCGGAGCCGGTCGCGACGCGCGGAATGTTGGCAGGATCCGCGTACCAGTCATTGGTGTGTCTCGCCCGGTACAACGCGAACTCCTGCAACGTGCCATACTGCCGCAGCAGTTCCATGTAACCCTTGTCCGCCGACCCGAAACCGCCGGAGTACATGCGGATGCGGGAGGCGACGACGTGGGCATTGATATTGGACAACTGCTTGGCGTCGTAGGGAGGGGAAATCGTCACGCTTTGGCTGGCCATCGCGTCCAGGGCGGCTTTGTTCATGGCGCGAGCGTCGATCGCGTGATTTCCCTCGGCAAGGCTTGGCCGGCGGTAAGTCCAAATGGTGCCGCTCAGCTCGGCCGGCAGCCATTTGCCGCCGTCGATGCGCACGTCCACCGAGGCCACGCCCAGCACGTCGGATGCCGAGCCGCTCAGGAAAAGCTGCTCGCTATCCGGTCTGACAGGGTCGATCATCACGCGGGGCGGCTGAGCCGAAGGATGCCCAAGCGGCACGGGCTCGCCGAGCACCACGGACTGGCCGACCGAGTTCGTGGCGATAACCCGCGGGCGATAGTAGCAGTCATTCTTCAGGTTCTCGGGACTAGTAAACTCGTACGATGGGCGGGCGCCGTCCAACTGGGCGTCCCGCGGGGCTTGCGGCGAGAGGCCGAGCAGTTCGACCGTGACTTTCAACCTCTCCGGGGCATCGTTGCTGCGAACCTCGCCCTTCACCTTGATGGCCTTCCCGTCGGTGCTCGCGGCCGAGGAGATGGTGACGGCGGGCGGGGCGATGGAGGGGCCCTTGGGATGCGCCTTGAAGAAATTCCAGGCCAGTTGGGCCGTGTTCGGGGCGTGGGAGAAGGCGTACTGCCCGTCCCGGCCGCCGTACCAGCCGTGAGGCAAACCCTTGACGAACAGCGTTTCGATCAGGACCTTTCCGTCCGGGCCGTTGTAGGTGCTGTCGACCCAGGGGGTGCTCTTGGTCACGCCCTCGGTGGTCGTGGCGGGCCTGGCCGTATCCGCGCCGAACACCATTCCCCAGGCATCACGGATGTTTTCGCTCGCCTTCGGGTTCACCACGCAATCGCTGACCGAATGAACGATCAAGATGGGTACCGGCCGCTTGCGGGGGCCCATTTCGGCGTTCATGGCGGTGGCGACCTCCGCGGTCGTCTTGAAGGTCCCCGGAAAGAAACAAGTTCCCGACACGGAACTGGCGGTCTCGCTGTAGGCCAAGCCCGCCGTGGGCGAGCCGGAGGCGATCAAGTCGCACTGGGCGACCATGGCCGCGACGGTCATGCCCGCACCCGACGAGAGGCCGGCAATATGGATGCGGTTCTCGTCCACGCGGTAATCGTGTATCACCTCCTTGATGATGCCGCGCAGGTCCTGCACTTCGCCGCGGCCGGCGTGGATGTGGTTGGGAAACCAGAATCCCCAACAATTCAGGTTGCGAAAGCCATCGTAGCTGGTAATGAAGGGGTAAACGACGATGAAACCTTCCTGGTCGGAAATCGCGTCGAAATTCGTGTCGTGCTTGATCGTCTCGTTGGTCTCGTTGCAACCGTGCAGGACCATGACGAGCGGCAAGGGCTGGGCGGCCGGATCATGGCCAGCCGGCAAGTGGACGATGTACTCGCGATCCCGCGAATCGATCCACCCCCCGTGCCGGAACGTCTTGTACACGTCCTCGGAAAACGCGGGCAGCACGATCCCGAAGACAATCGCCGCTCCCACCAGGAAGCGCAGCAGCCGGACGAACGTTCGCTGAGCCATGGAACACCTCCCCCTAGAAGATGGACGGGCGGCGGGCGTGGCCGGGCACCATGCCACCACAAGCCCGCGGCCCAAAGCACGCGCTTCTCATCTGGCCGGGCACCGGTCCCGCAGTTTGACCGTCAGAGGGAGCAAGCCGCGAGCAGGCTTTCGCGCATGCTGGTCGAGGATGATCTAGATTCCTGCCCAACGCCACAACTTCAAGCGACGCAGCCCGGGCCGCCACGGGGACGCTTCAGAGAGAGTTTCGGCCCCGGCCGATATCGCCTGACCGATCCCGAGCACAACAGATTCTAGGTGGCGCGCTCGGGGTGTCAACCCCCTCTCCATAGCGTACCACCGCGATTGCCGCGGTTGCGCAAGCTACGACGGCGGTCGCGTCTCGGCCAGCGGCGGCGACTTGTCGATGCGCAAGAGCGCCATCGACCGCAGCCGCAACGGGTATTGCTGCCCGGCGGAAAAATGCGCCGCCTCGCCACTAGCAACCGCCGTGTCGAAAAGCAATTCCCAATGCTCGTCCGGCTTGTGCTCGGGCAGGGTGAAGGGGATCGCCTCGACGCTTTGATTGAGCAGCAGCAGCATCGTGTCGCCGGAGAGCCGCTCGCCGCGCTCGTCCAACTCGGTCAGGGTGTCGCCGGCCAGGTGCATCCCCACACAGCGCACCGCGGGGGCGTTCCAGGCCTCGTCGGTCATCTCCTTGCCCGACGGGTCGCGCCAATAGATGTCTTTCACCTCCGACCCGCGCAGCGGCCGGCCTTGGAAGAACTTGGGCCGATGAAAGACGGGCTGCTCCCGCTTCAGCCGGATCATGCGCGAGACAAACTGCGCCAAGGCTTTCTGCTCCTCGCCGTGCTGCCACGAGAGCCAGCTAATTTCGTTGTCCTGGCAATAGGCATTGTTGTTGCCCTGCTGCGTGGCGGCAAACTCGTCGCCGCCGCGGATCATGGGAACGCCCTGAGAAAGCACCAGCGTGGCGAGAAAGTTGCGCATCTGCTGCCAGCGCAGGGCGAGCACGGCCTGGTCGTCGGTGTTTCCTTCCGCCCCGCAGTTCCAACTGATATTGTTCGATTCGCCGTCGCTGTTGCCTTGGCCGTTGGCCTCGTTGTGCTTGTCGTTGTAGCTCACCAGGTCGTGCAAGGTGAAGCCGTCGTGGGCGGTGACGAAATTGATGCTGGCATAGGGCCGCCGGCTGCCGCGCTCGTACAGGTCGGCGCTGCCGCACAGCCGGGTGGCCAACTCGGAGACCGTGCCGTCGTCGCCCCGCCAAAAGCGCCGCACCGCGTCGCGATACTTGCCGTTCCATTCGGTCCAGCCGATGGGGAAATTGCCCACCTGGTAGCCGCCTTCGCCCAGGTCCCACGGCTCGGCAATCAGTTTCACCTGCGAAATCACCGGGTCCTGATGGATAATGTCGAAGAAGGCGCCCAGCCGGTCGACTTCGTGCAGCTCGCGGGCCAGGGTGCTGGCCAAATCGAAGCGGAAGCCGTCGACGTGCATGTCTATGACCCAGTAGCGCAGGCTGTCCATGATCAGTTGCAGCACGCGGGGATGGCGCATGTTGAGCGTGTTGCCGCAACCGGTATAGTCCATGTAGTAGCGGGGATTGTCGCCAACCACGCGGTAGTACGCGGCATTGTCGATGCCGCGCAGCGAAATCGTGGGGCCCAGGTGGCTGCCCTCGCCCGTATGGTTATAGACCACGTCGAGGATCACTTCGATGCCCGCCGCGTGCAAGGCGTGCACCATCTGGCGAAACTCCCGCACCGAGCGGCCGTCCTGGCAGCCCGTCGCATACTGAATGTCGGGAGCAAAATAGCCGATCGTGTTGTAGCCCCAGTAATTGTGCAGTCCGCGATCTTCCAAGTGCCGGTCGCGCAGGAAGTATTGGACGGGCATTAGCTCCACGGCCGTGACGCCCAGCGACTTCAGGTGGTTAATGGCCGGATCGGAGGCCAGGCCCAGATAGGTTCCCCGCAACTCTTCGGGAACGTCCGGGTGCAGCTTGGTGAAGCCGCGGACGTGCAACTCGTAGATGACCGTTTTGTGCCACGGCGTGCGGGGCGGCTGGTCGTTGCCCCAGGTGAAAGCCGGGTCGATCACCGTGGCCAACGGGGCCACGGCCGCGTTGTTGTGGTTGTCAAAGGAGAGGTCTTCCTTCGCGTCGCCGATCCGGTAGCCGAAGGCGGCGTCGGACCAGGTCAAGTCGCGGCCGATCGCTTTCGCATAGGGATCGAGCAGGAGCTTGTTGGGATTGAAGCGATGGCCCTGTTCCGGCTGATACGGCCCGTCGACGCGGTATCCGTAGAACTGGCCGGGGGCCACGTCGGGCAGGTAGGCGTGCCAGACCTGGTCGGTGTATTCGGGCAACACCACGCGATGCGCCGCCCGCCCCGTCTTGGCCGAGCCGAACAAGCACAGCTCGACGCGGGTGGCATGCTCGGAAAAAAGGGCGAAGTTCACGCCGCTGCCGTCCCACGTCGCCCCCAGCGGATAAGGTCGTCCCGGCCAGACTCGCATCGGTCGCTCCTTGTCCCCGGCGCCGGCGGCGCGGTGTTACCGCCTGTTTTTCACATTATACGCCGGGGGGCCATCCGGCCAAGCCGCACGCCCTAAGGAATGTGTGCCGTGGCCTTCGCCACGCCCCTTGACACGTATGACGTGTGTCGTAATGATGGCAGCCGGGATCGGTACCGGCGGAACGTATCGGCGGTAATTGCCGCGCGCCGACGCTTGGGCTAAGATGAAACCATGGTCCAATCCTTTACGCTTGAATACTGGATTGACGATGGCTGGTACGTAGGTCGCCTGAAAGGGATCCCCGGCGTATTCAGCCAAGGTGAGTCACTGGCCGCGCTCGAGGAGAACATCCGTGACGCGTACCGGCTGATGATCGAGGACCAAGAGCCTCCCCCTTCGCCGGACGTTCACACCAAGGAAATCGAGGTCCCGGTGTGAAGCGGCGGGAATTTGTCCGCGAACTGGAGTCGGCCGGATGCGTGCTCCATCGGCATGGCGCCCGGCACGACCTCTACCTCAATCCGCAGACCGGCCGCAAGGCCCCCGTCCCACGGCATTCTGAAGTCCGCGACAGCCTCTGCAATCTCATCCGCAAGCACCTTGGACTTGGCTAGCAGACGGCTGCGCAGCTCGAGCGCGGCAGCAACGATCGGGTGCCCCTCGTCCTCGCTTATTGCTCCAGGTCAATGAACGCCACCGCGTGGGCCGGCAGAGTCAAGTTTACCTTGGCCCCGTCCAGTGAAACCGGCAGGGCGTGAACCAAGTCGTCTTTGTCTGCCAAGAGCGGATAGCCGTCCGGATCGGAGTGGGATAAGACCACCGCCTCGACCCGCCGAGCCGCGAAATGCCGGATTTCGATCGGGCAGGGCATTGCCCGCTGCCACGAGCCGTTGGCCACGATGATCGCCAGCCGCCGGCCATCGTCGCTTAAGGTGGCGACGGCCGGCGTGAGCGGGCCACGGTACGTCCGCCCATACACGGTCCCTTCACAGTAGGGAGCCGTGCCGTCGATCGCCACTACCCAGGGGCAAACGTGGCGGTTGAAGTAGTAATAGAGCCAATAGTTCATCGAGCGGAGCCGGGGGGCGTCCTGGGCCAGGAAAGTGAAGCCCGGCGAGCGACGATAGCCGAGCATCTCCCAGGAGCTGGCCCCGCGGAGCATCCCTTCCCGCAGATAATAGATCAGCCGCACGGCGCGGTGCATCATGCCGGTGATGTTGCCGTTGCGCACGACGTCGTCGGCCCGCTCGTGGTTGGGGCCATAGGTGTGCAGACCCCATTCGGTATCGTACTGGTAGACTTCCCGGCCGTCCCGGCCGGGGTTATACGCCCGCAGCAGGGCGTTGACGCGCAGGGCTTCGTCCAGGAGTTGGTAATTGCCGGCCAGCACAAAATCCTCGAACGACGGACTCTTGCTGTGAGCCCCGCAATAATAGTGCGGCACCACGAAATCGTAGTGACCGGCGGCCTTCTTCAACAGGTAGTTGCCCCAGGCGGGACTGCGGGAATTGATGGCCAGTCCGATTCGGGCCTCGGCGTGGACCCGGCGAATGGCTCGGCCGACGGCCAGAAAATGCTCCAAGTAGTCGTCAGCCGTTGTGAACGCCATGCCCGGATGGCCCAGGTACGGCTCGTTCGTGATCTCCCAATACCGAAAGCCATAGCCGCGCTCGATGCTATGGCGAACGCCGCGGGCCCAGACTTCCGGCGAGAGTGTGCGCGTCGCTCCCTGGGTCTCGAACTCCAGCGGAACCGTCGCCTGGGACACGCCGATTCGCTTGAGGAAAACGGCCGCCTTGTCGATCGCGGCTTCCAGAGTGAACGGTTCGTCGCCCAGGGCGTAGAACCGCGTCATGGGCAGCCGCAACTGCCAAATCGCCTCTTCCTGCTCCGCGGGAAGCCGGTAGCGGCCTTCCTTGTCGTACGGCAGATTCATGAAGCCGGCCACGCGGTGAAACGACACCCCGCCTACCTCGCGGCTGGCTTTGCGGATCCGCTTGCCGCAGTCGACGACCATCGCCAATTCCGGGCCTTCCTTCAGACGATGGTCGAGCGGGGCGTAGCGAATGGTGGCCGGATTCGCGAGCCGATCCTTGCGCGGCGAGGGCCGCTCGGTCACCACCACGTCGTCGATCCACAGCGTCCGCTCCTGGTCGATCTGCGCTGCCGGCTTGAACGACAACATCAGATAATGCGACTCGTCGGCGAACAGGTCCCAGCCCTCACAGACTTCAAAACGAAACTGTTTCCATCGCCGATCCACGGGCACGGCGCGGTAGCCCGGCGCCGAGACATCGACAAACGGGCGAATCGACTGATACGTCACCCAGCCGAATGCGGCGTCGCCCGGCCGGTCGGTCCGGGCCCAAAACGAGACGCTGTACATCATTCCCTGTTTCGGCCGGATGGCCGCGCCGGGCGAGGTGACGGCGTAGCTTTCGACGCCGGCCGGATGGTAGATGCGGAAGCAGGCCTTGCCGCCGTGAGGGTTTTGTGTGTCGCGGGAATAACGGGCGGGGATTTTGTCCTTATCCGGTCCCCACATCGCCCAGCCCCGCGGCGGATTCGTGCGCGACGGCGTCTCGAAGTCCCCATTGACGATAAGGTTCTTCTCCCCCGCCGCGAGTGAGGCGGGAATTGCCGCGAAAATGGCCAGCAGGCCGAACAAAGCGATCAGGGGCGAAGAGGTCACGCGCTTTTTGCACAACATTATCTCTCTCGCAAGGTGCTCTCGATCCGGGCCATTGTGGCCCCGCGCCGCACAAATTTCAACCGTTGCCATTTCGCGCGACGCGGTAACGGATTCTGGCGGCTATGAGCGGGCGCATCCGGTAGCCCGGATTGCTCGTCTATCCGGGGGGCGATCGCGGCCCTGGCTCGGCTGCCGTCCGTCGCCGCATCCACCGCCGGAGGCACGAAAATGCCTTCCAGCCCCACAAACCGGGATTGACCCTGCCAAAAGCGGCGTATTAGACTGTGCTGCAATTCCTGTGACGATTCGACCATTTTGGTAGGAGCCTCTGCCATGTTACATCGAGTTCTCTTTGTCCTGGCCATGGGCGTGGGAGTGTTGTGGCTTGCCGATTCGGCGTCCGCGCAGATTGGCTCGAACGACGTTGTCTTTGGCACGGGCAAGATTCGTCTCCAGCCGACGCCAAACAAGCTGCGCATGCAAGTGGAACTTCGCTCGTACGGTTTGACGGTCGACGCGGCGCTGACGAGCTTGAAAGCACGCCGCGCCGCCGCAACCGCACAACTGCAGAAACTGAACGCCGACGCCGCGTCAATCTGCTTCAGCACGGCTCGCGCGGGCTTGCCGCAGACAATGTATGCGACTGCGGTGGTCAGCCCAGCAGTCAGCTACGCCACCCCGATTGCTCCAAGCTACGCGCCTTATCCGCAAGTCCCGGCGCCGGCGATCGCACTGCCCTCGGCTGCGGCCACTCCCAGCTTCGGCCAAAGCGCGGCTCCGGGAAATAATCCTCCGGCAAAGCCCCGCCCGCAATTGTTTGTGGCCGCGACGACGTTGAAGGCCGACTGGCTGTTGCCCGGCGCCGACGCCGACGAGATTGTGGCCGCGGCTGAAGCGATCCGCCAGCGCGCGATGGCGGTCGATCTGGTGGGCCGCAAGATGGCGCACGATCAGTTGTCGCCGGAAGAGCAAGAACTCGCCGAGGAAGCCGAAATGCGTTACTCCGGCCCCGTCGGTGCGTCAACCGTGCCACCCGCGGATACGAGGCTCCGGCCCGCCTTCGTCTACGTGGCTGTGCTTTCCGATAAACAACGCAAGACGATGCTTGCCGACGCTTATGCCTCGGCCAAGAACAACGCTGCCGAACTGGCGGAAGCCGCCGGAACGAAACTCGGCGCGATTGTCAATCTCCAGGGCAGTTTCAGCAACTCGTGCCTGCCCGGCACAAACTTCGGCCTCGAGTACGCGTCATCGGTGCTGGCAAGTTACGACGAACGTGAAACCGTTGCGGCAGCTCCTGACAAGCTTGAGTTCCTATGTGCAGTCAGCGCAAGCTACCGCCTTGTGCCGGCGGAAGTTAAGCCGTAAGGCGACGCCGCCGGCAACGGACCGATAATCATCAATGTCATCGGTTCGACACCACCAGGTTGCATTGACACCCCGGCAGCGCCTTCCGAATGGCGTCCCAATCGGCGGAGTCAAAGTGGTTGACGCACAGGCCGAACCGCCTCAGCTTGGGGAGCGAGCGGAGATGCTCGGTCGAATGCGGCGACGGCCGGCAGTACACCAGGCTCACATCTTCGATCGTGGCCGAACCGCGCAGCCGCTCCAGGAACTTGTCCGGATCACGGGCGGAGAGCAGGACCACGCTCTTGAGATTTGGCAGTTCCCGCAAACGCCCCAACCGCGGATCCGCGACGTCGGCCCCCAGGCACAACTCTCGTATCTTCGCCGAGCAGGCCCGGTCAGCCAACAGCTCCTCGACAAACCGTGGATCGGGCTGGACCAGGCAGTCCGTCTTGCCGCTCCGCAGCTTTGTCATCTGATCCGCCAGCAGAGTGTGAGTCTTTCGCAATCCGTCGGCACCGCATCGTTGGTGGGCCACCGCCAGAAAGGCGTTCAGAACGAGAAACCCTATCAGGGCGCCCACCAACCCGAACACGCTGAGCGCGGCCAGACGCGGCCGAGTACCGGACGCCTCATCGGTGAATCCCTGCCCGTCGGCCGACATGGTACTTGATCGCCCCTTGGTGCTAAGCTCCTCTAACACGACGAGGAACTTCATGCACTCCTCTCGCTCCGCGAGAGGGACGCTGTGTTCGAATTGGCCTCACGCGGAGCATGAGGAGTACGTTGTGTTAGAGCCCCTAAAAGAGAAAAACACGAAGCCGTGGGCTGGCACTTGGCCCGTAATACACCGCGACGTAGCCAAAGAGATCCCAATGGTCTCCCCAAAAGTTGCGGAGGCCGAAATTAAACTGGTAATCAAACTCGGAGTTGTGAAAATACGCGAGATATTCTGCTGGCATCGAGCACGGCATCGGCTCTCCGCGCAGCCGGACGAATTCCTTTTCGTCCGCCGGCGAGCGGCCGAGACGGGCCCGAATTGCATCGGCGTCGTGGGCCAGTTCGTGAACCGCCACCAGCATGTGCGTCGTTCGCTGAATCTCTTCGTGCCGGCGGAGTTCGCCGCGGATCGTGCCCCCAATCACGATCCAGCCGATCAGGGTCGATAGCGCCAGGGCGCAGCCGTTACAGTTGGCCGCCTCCCTGCCGCGGTTCTTCACCGCTGCGACGAGAAAGGCACTGCTACTTGCCAGCGCGAGAAGCAGCCCGATCACAGCGCACGCCCAAACTACCTCGTCAGGCCCGTCGGGCAGCGACATCCAGGCCAAGACGCTCAATGCGGCGGCATACCACAGAATGACGCCCCTGGTGCTGGCCCGCACAAATCGATACATAACCCAGGCGACGGCGCTGCTAAGGATAAAGGCAGCCCACACCGGCGCGGCGGCATAGTCGCAGAGCAGCCACGAGACAAGACAGGCGGCGGTGAGAGTCGACAGCCCTCCCAGCCATTCACCTGGCGGCCATCGCCGGGTCGGCTGTGGCAACAAGTCGTTCATGGCAGTCATGCTCCGACGTCGCCCGCGTTTCCACGCCCTCCCCCTTTTTACCTCTTTTTGACGACAGGAGAAAGCCCCGGCAAGACGGCCTCTGCCGGCGGCGCCAGCGTGACGTTTCCCGCCGGAAAGCCCCGCCACAGCGTGTCGCCCGATCTTTGCCACAACGCGCTTGGTTGTCCCAACCGAAGCCGGTACACCGCGTCGGCGCGATTTCCCAAAACGTCTTGCAAAGTGAATCCATCGGCCCAGAGGAATCCGAACAGCCGGGCGTAGGCCAACGAAACCGACGCCGCCTGCCACGCTTTTTCGTCTGGAAGTTTTGGGAAATACGGCATGATGACGGGGATTTTCCCGTGCGCAACCGCGCGGCCATGCCGGTTGCCGTTCCACCACAGTTCCGGCCAGGTGACCGTGAGATCCTGCGACGTGTCGTTATAAGGATAGGCTTCCAGCAATTGGGCATCGCAGTAGGCCCAATGGCTGGGCACGATGCTCGTGCAGGTGTTTTGCATGACGATGCGGTCGTCGCCGTATTGTTTCACGGCGTGGTAGATCGCCCGCATCAGCTCCTCGTAGGCCTCGGTGTTCGATTGGTTGGGGGCTTCGTGCTTGTGCTTGCCGAAGCGGGGGCCGTAACATTCGACCGTCGGGCCCGCCAGGTCAATGAACAGGCCGTCGAAGCCCATTTCCATGAGCAGGCGGACATGCCGCACGGGGGCGTCGCGCAGCCCTTTTTGGTGCAAACAGGTATTCAGCAGTCCGGGATGATGATGGTCTTGCCCCCAGGCGTCTTTTTGAATCTTGCCGTGGGCATCAATGCAAATCCAGTCGGGATGATTCTTCAGATCGCGAGACTGGCAGTCCTTCGATTCCGACCATTCGCTGTAGACATTACCTCCCTCGCGCACCTGCATGTCCGTGTCGAGCAAGCAGGTGTAACACACGTAATGCAGCAGCCGGATGCCTGCCTTATGGCATTTCTCCAGAGCGGCCTTATCCGGCGTGCTGCCGACGATCAGGGGAAAGCGGCTGAGGCTCTTTTTCACGACCTCGTCAGTCCATTGGGCCGCCGGCCGGTAGTAAAAGTTGCAGATTTCCGCATCGCGAAGCCACTTGGGGGCGGGCTTTCCGTAAACCTCCCCGGCCGGAGCGTCGTCCGTCCACGGCGTGACGGCCGCGATTTTCCGAGCCTCGACGGCCGCCCAGAGTTTTTCGACGACCTCGGCGCTGCCGGCGCCCGCTACGCCGAATCGGGCATCGAGCGAATCGCCCGGCGCAAGGATCCGCGAGTGCGGCAAAGCGTTCAGGGTCAGGCATCCCTGCTTGCCCGGCCCGCGTCCGCCGCAGTTGGTCGGAAAGATCGCCAGGCCGCCGTGGGCCGAGTCAAGGAACCACCAACGATTCCAGGGGATCGTGTTCCAGGTTTTGCCTTCGCCGAAGTCCATCCGCTGAAAACCATGGGCGCCCGGCGAGACTTGATGCGTAGGACTGAAACTGGTCCCCCAGAAATAATACTGATTGCGTGGATCGGCCAGCACTTCGAGCCGGCTGGTGACGAACACGGCCGGCACGCCTGCGCATGCTTCCAATTTGAGAGTGAACCGCCGTTGGTCAGCCGCGGGATACCTGATTTCGACGGCGACGCGGTCCGCGGTCCTGTGAAGGCGCGGTTCGCCGTCGGCGTGTGACGGAGTCGTCCAGCCGTTGCCCTGCTGAAGCGCCGGCTGCATGATCCATTGACCTTGCGGCGACTTCAGCGTCAACGTGGCGTTCGCCAAGGAGGCGCACAGGACTTGATCGTCCACGGTCACGGAAACCGTCTTGGCATCAGCCGTAACGTGCGGCGCCGCGGCAGTAGCCGTTTCGATAGAGCCGATCAGAATGGCCAGAGCAAGCGGGCGGAGCCGGTGGGACATTCTACCAATCACTCCGTCTGCTGAATCGCCTGGTCGAGCAGCTCGGACAAATTGGCGAGCCGCCGCAGTTCGCCCACGATCCGCGGATGGGCGAAAATGCGAACCCGCTTCACGTAATCGTCGAACTGCTCGGTGGCCAGCGTGCGAATCACCGGCGAGACTTCGCCCAGCGGCCGATAGCGGCCTTCCTTGGCAAACTGGATATCGACGGCAAATTGCACCTCGCGGGCCACGGGCGGGGCGTCGAAGAGTACCTCGTGCGGCGCCACTACCCGCCCCAATGCCGTGCTTACCAGCAGGGCAAACCGCTCGGCGCAGGCCGCCAGCCAAGGATACGGCCGCCGCGCCAATCGCTCGTACAGATCGTGCTCTTCAAGAAAGCTGTATTGGGCCAGCCGTTTGTAGAGCCGCCGCGTCGGACCAAACAGCCCGTCCAGCAGTTCGCCGGCTGCCGTCCCACTGGCTAAGCCAGTGCCACCGGCCGCCCGTTTTAGCTCATCAATCATTTCGTGCTCGGTCATGCGGAACAGGGCGTCGAGTTCCAGGCTGCCGTGCAACAAGTAGAACGCCCGCTGAAGCATGGCCGTCGCCGCGCGGACGCCGTGATGCCAATAGACCTCGCTGAACATCACGTAGCGGGCGAAAACCATCAACTCGGCGGCCGTCTTGCCCTTGTCGCTGACCGCCAAACCGTCGCCGGCCTGATTCAGGCACAGGCTGCCGAGCAGCCGCTGCTGGTCGAAATGCCGGCCGTAGGGCACCCCGGCGTGCAGGCTGTCGCGGAAAAGATAGTCCATCTTGTCGATGTCGATCGGCCCGGAAAGCATGCTGGTCAGGATGCGGCTGGTCTGGTCGCGGGGCTTTTCGCTCAGCAGGGCGACGACGTCGCGGGGATTGATGCCCCAATCGTGCCGCAGCACGTCGCCAATCTCGCCTTCGAGCAAGAAGCTGTTGGCGAACAGCTCGTGGCTCGGCACGCTCGGCAGGCAAATGTCTTCGATCGGATGACAAAACGGCCAATGGCCCAAATCGTGCAACAGGGCGGCGGCCACGAATACCTCGGCATCTTCCGCGCGGACCGCCCGGGCGAAACGCTCGTCGTGGGCCAACTGCTGCAAATAGAGCAAGGCCAGGCGGTACACGCCCAGACAATGCTCGAAACGCGTATGGATGGCGGCCGGATAGACCAGCGATACCAGGCCGAGCTGGCTGATGCGGGCCAGGCGGCGGAAATCGGCCGTGTCGATCAGTTGCCGCACCCGCGGCGTCAACGGCACGTCGACCTCGGGCGGAATCCGCACCAGTCCCCGGCGGTCGTCCAGGGCGATGACTTCGGGAATGGTGAGGATGCCCATCATGAAAGGTCCCAGATCCACTTCATGCCGGCCGCCCAACGCAGGAGGAGGGTGGCCAAGAGATAAAAGCCGTAATGGAACACGGCGTCGCCGAACTCCAGATCGAGGGCGGCCATGGCAAACAGCCCGCCGGCCAGGGCAAACGGCGGTATGACGAAGAGCCAAATCCACAGCTCGCCGAAAATCACGCCGCGGGCCGCCAGCAGGGCAAACAGTCCCCACAAGGCGACGTAGCCGAGGGCGCAGAGGGCCGAACGCAGGTACAGTTCCCGGCCGCGGTATGGTTCCAATTCGTCGTTGTGCAGGACCAGGTAGGCCGCCAGGACCAGCACCGGCGAGACCACCAGCAAGCCGCCGGTCGTGGCCAGCAGGCTCTCGAAGATACCAAGCCGGCCACCAAGCCAAGTCATCGCCAAAACGACCAGCACGCCGGCGACGATCAGCGTGGCTTTGACCGGATCGAGCTTGGCCGGACGGAAGGCCACGGGCTCGGTGATGAGTTTGCCGCCGGCGCTGCGGCCGCCGCCGGCAAAGGCCTCGGGGGCGTGAACCTTGACCTCTTCGGACTTCTCGGGAACCTTCAGCGTCCGCTTACAGTTGGGACACGGCCCGGTGCGCCCGGCGAACTTGTCGCTGACTTTGAAGCTTTTCAGACATCCGGGACAAACAACGATGATCGACATGCGGTGATTTTATGTCTATGTTCCTACGTTCAGGTTTGCAACCTCTCAGTTTCGCATAGCCCAGCAGGCTGTCAAGGATCGCCGCAGCCCACGCAAAACAATTGTCAGATTGACACGGGTGAGGTAGGATCAAAGAGAGATGGTGCGGCCCGCGTTGCCCTCACACCAGGAGCGGTCCCGTGATCGAGTTTCTTTGCCCGAACGGGCACCGCATTCGTTGCCAAGCGGTGCAGGTGGGTCGCCCCGCGAAGTGCCCCCGCTGTGGGGTGAAGTTTCGCATTCCGGAAGGAGCTCCGGTGGAGTCGGAGGCGGCTGTGGCCGACTCGACGGTCTCGAAGCCGGAGTTCAGCGACCCGGCACTTTCCGACAAGAAGCTGCCCACGGCCGCCGCGTCGCAGCCGCGCGGTCAGATCGAGTTCCTCTGCCCGAACGGGCATCGTCTGCACGGCCCGGCGAGCCTTCAGGGCAAGCCCGGCCAGTGCCCCGATTGCGGCTCCCGCTTTCGCATCCCCATTTACGAAGAAGTTTCGGCCGAGGAAGAGGCCGCCAGCCAAATCAGCCTCGGCCGGGTCGATGGTCGCGAGGGATCGGACATTGGCCCGCCGGCCGCGACGGGCGTCTCGGCTCCCGAATCGGCGGAGATCGCCGCCCCCTCGGGCAAGGGGCCCGTCCCGCCGGCCGCCAGTCCAGTTCCGCCCGCCGAGAGTCCGGTGCCGCCCGCCGAGAGCCCGCCGCCGCCGGAGGAAAGCCCCATGCCGACGACCATTTCCAACCGGTTGGCGGCGGGTCACGACATGCATGCCCTGTTTGTCCGCCTATGGGAAATGCGACCCAAAGACGCAGCAATCAAGCTTTACTTGCGCGATGGCGAGACCGTGGTGCCGCACGACTTCCTCAAGAAGCTCTCGGAGCAAACCCGCCAGGCCCTGTTTACCAGCAAAGAGTCGGACGGCACAATAACACTGACGGCCGTCGCTTGGGATTCCGTGGTTCGGGTGAGCGTCCGCGGTTTGAAGGAATTGCCCAAGGGGCTGGCGGATTAGCCGCCCTCGGCTGTGCCACATCATCGCCTTGGCCGCCGTGCTGCAAAATTTCTGCTACGGGAGAGATACCATGTACGCGTTTCGAGTGCGGCGATTGATTAAATCTCTGGTTTTGACGGCCCTGGCGGTCAGTCTCGGCGTGTTCTCCATCGACCTGCTGCCCGTCGCGCTGGCTGCCGAGGCCGGCCCTTCGGCCATCCGGCACATCGACCTGGTCCACCTCTCCCATACCGACGTTGGCTTCACCGATCATCCGTTGGTTTGCCGGGAGTTGCAAAAACGTTACCTGGATATCGCCATCGACGCGGCGTTGGCCACCCGCGAGCGCCCCGAATCGGCCCGTTTCTGCTGGACGGCCGAGAGCACCATCGGCGTCGACGATTGGTGGCGCGAGGCAACGCCCGCCCGCCGGGCGGACTTCCTCAAGGCGGTCGATTCGGGCCAACTGGCCGTGGCGGCCATGGCCATGAATAACACGGCCTTTTTGAACGGGGCGGAGTGGCACAAGATGCTGCACTGGCTGCCGGAGGACTTTTGGCAGCGATGCCGACCGAGCGTGGCCATGCAAGACGACGTCAACGGCGTTCCCCGCGCCGGGGCGATGGCCCTCCTGGACCGCGGCATTCACCGGCTGCTGACCGGCATGAACACGCCGGGCTTCCAGCGGCCGCTGGTGCGACCGTCGGCCATTTGGTGGAAGATGCCCGACGGCCGGCGGCTGTTCGTTTACCTGGGCTATTGCTATCCGACCGGCTGCTTTTTCTTCGATCCGGTGGAATGGCGGCACGGGCCGGTGCCCCAGGCCGGCGATACGCGATTTCGCCCGCCGCGGGCCGGCGATTTCCTGGGCAGCGACGAGGCCTCGGTGCGGAAAGCGCATCGCCACCTGGTCGGCCGGCTTCGCGATTTAGAGGCCGAAGGATATCGCCATCCCACGCTGCTGCTGCCGATCACCAACCAGTGGCGGATGGATAACGACCCGCCATTTCCGGCCTTGGCCGATTTCGTGGCCACGTGGAACCGCTTGGAGTTGAAGCCCACGCTGCGGCTGACGACGGCCGCCGTGGCCATGCAACGGATGGAAGACGAGATTGGCGCCCAGGCGCCGGAATATGCGGGCGAATGGCCCGATTGGTGGTCGTTCGGCACGGCCTCGGCGCCGCGGGAAGTGGCGGCCAGCCGCATCGCCAAGCGATTGATCGAGGCCGCCGATTCGCCGCTATGGGGGCCGTGGACCGTTGCCGGCCGACGCACGGTGGACGAGCTGCTCCGCGATCTGTGCCTCTTTGACGAGCATACCTGGGGCTCGGCCAACAGCGTGGCCTTGCCCGATAGTCTCGACACCCAGGGGCAATTCAACGAAAAGGCCGCGCTGGCCTTCCGGCCCATGGTGCGGGCCGAATTGTTGCTGGGCCAGCGCGTACGCAGCCGACTGGTCAGCCAGGGCGAGGGGCTCTACGTGGCCAACAGCGCACCGCTGCCGTGGAGCGGCTGGGTCCGCATGCCGGCCAGTGCCCTGCGCGAGGACGATCGCTCGCTGGAAGATGCGAAGTCCGCTGGCCGCACGAAAATGTACTTCGACCGTGGTTTTCGCCAGTTCACGCCGCCGCGGGACGCCAGCGAGCTGTCGCGCGAGGACCCGGACGCCACGTTTGCCGACAACGCCCCGCGGCAAGTCGCCAAGTTCTGGGTGGAAAGCCTGGCGGGCCAAAGCATCCGCAAGCTCAAGCTGAGCACCAAGGATGCGAGCGACGATCGTCCGCCGCCCGGCCCGGCACCGAAGATCACCGTGGACGCCCAAGGCTGGCCCACGGGTGTCACCTGGCCGGGAATGACCAAGCCGCTCTGCCTGCCCGGCCTGGGCGACTTCGTGGCCGTGCGGGCGAAGGCCTTTGCCCCGCGTTTTGCCACGGAGTTTTATGCCGCGGCCGATCCGGCTCGGCGGGAGAAGCTGCGCCGCGAGGTCTTCGAAACGACCCCGGCCCTGGCCAAGGAAAAAGCCACCGTTGCAGACGACCCGCACACCCTGGTGTTTACCCAATCCCTGAGCCATCCGCGATTGAAATGGGCCACCCGGCAACTGGAAGTGTGGAAGGGCGAAGCGCGGGCGAAGTTCACGCTCCGGCTCCATCGAACTTCCTCGGAGGCCCCGGAAACGTTCTATGTCATTTTTCCCTTCCCGTGCGAATCGGCCTGGCCCGAAACGTCGTGCGGCGACGTGCCCTTCGTTCCCATCCGCGACCAGTTGCCCGGCACGTGCCGCGATTATTTCGGCATCGACGGCTGGATTCACTATGCCACACCGGCGGGACATTGGATTTGGGTGAGCCGCGACGCGCCGCTGGTGAGCTTCGGCGGTCCGCCGCAGATGCTGCCCGCACCGGGTGATCATCCGCAGGGCATGCATCGCGTACTGGCCATGATCTTCGACAGTTTCTGGTACACGAATTTCGTGGGCGACAGTCACGGCGTAATGGAATTCCGCTTCGACCTGGCCTGGCGCAAGGAATTGCCGGCGTCGGCCCGCGCGGCCGACGTGGCCCGCACGCTGGCTTTGGAACCGCAGGTGCTGATCAACCCCCGGCTTACGGAGAATCCGATCGTGGTGAAGCGGCTTTACGAGCCGTGACGGCCGCGCGACACAATGCGTCTGATGGGGGTCAGATGACCCCGGTGGCGACCCGCTTGACAGCAACGGCCCGTCGAGACGAAAATCAGTCCTTTCTGCGAGGTCTGCTCATGGCCGCCATTGCCGACGCGAAACGGCACGCCGCTCAGATTGCTCGGCGGCTGGCCAAACAGTATCCCGACGCCACCTGCGCGCTCCATTTTCACTCGCCGTTGGAATTGCTCGTGGCCACGATTCTCTCGGCCCAATGCACCGACGTGCGCGTCAACCTGGTGACCAAGGACCTGTTTCGCAAGTATCGCACCGCGGCCGACTACGCGCGGGCCAAATTGCCCGAACTGGAACACGACATTCAAAGCACCGGCTTTTTCCGTAACAAGGCGAAGAGCATTCAAGAGTGCTGCCGGATTCTTGCCGAACGGCACGACGGTGAGGTGCCGCGGGATATCGAGGAGCTGGTGGGCCTGCCCGGCATCGGGCGGAAGACGGCCAACGTGGTCCTGGGCACCGCCTACGGAATCACCAGCGGCGTGGTGGTCGATACGCACGTGATCCGCATTAGCTACCGGCTTGGCCTGACGAAGGAGAAAGACCCCAAACGGATCGAAAAAGACCTGATGGGGCTCTTTCCCGCAAAGGACTGGATCATGTTGAGCCATCGCCTGATCCATCACGGCCGCCGCTGCTGCACCGCCCGCAACCCGAAGTGCGACGAGTGCCCCTTGGAATCACTCTGTCCGAAAATCGGGGTTACGGAGAAATAGCGTTTCGCCGTCAGGCATTCGGCATTTTGTTTTCGACATTCGCCATTCGTCCTTTCTTCGACATTTGACTTTCGACATTCGTCATTGCAAACCATGGTCCTCTCCGGTCACGAAATCAAACGGCAGTTGGGCAAGAATATCGTCATCGACCCGTTCGATGAGGCGCGGTTGAATCCCAACAGCTACAACCTCACGCTGCACAATGAGTTGATGGTGTACGAGGAAGTGATGTTGGACATGCGCAAGGCCAACAGGGTCCGCCGCATCGCCATTCCCCCGGAGGGGCTATCGCTGCAACCCAATCAGCTTTATCTGGGCCGGACGGTCGAGCGGACCGAAACGCACAACCTGGTGCCGATGATCGAGGGCCGTTCGTCGATCGGGCGGCTGGGGCTGTTCGTCCACGTGACGGCCGGCTTCGGCGACGTCGGCTTTTGCGGCTACTGGACGCTGGAGATGTTCGCCGTGCAAGCGGTGCGGATCTACGCCGGCGTGGCCATCTGCCAGATCTTTTATCACGACATCCACGGCTCATTCACCGAGTACCAGAGCGACAAGTACCAGTGCAACACCGACATTCAGCCGAGCCTGCTCTTCAAGGAGCTTGTCCCGGACAGCGAGCACGATCCGCAACTCAAGCTCCCCTTCGGCATCGAACGCTCGCACGGTTGAGGCAGCAGCGCATCCGCGTCCACCAGGACATGGTGGCCGACGCCCAAGTGTGGAACCAGCTTGCGCAAAAAGAGGCCCTGTCGGGAATCCCGGGGACGAAAACGAACTCGCTCAGTGCCCAGGCCTACCTCTTCGAGTGCCAGATCGGCCTGGAACAGGCGCGCGCTAAGTAATAGCTTTGTGGCACAGCCGCCGCTTACGGAAACCTTACTTCCCGGCCGTCCCGGTCGCGACAGTCGATGATCAGGTGTTCCGGAGCGACTCCTTCCACGCCGGCGATTTGGATCGTCATCTCGCCTTCCTGCTCCAAGCGGGCGAGCTCTAAGCGCTTGCGATTGTTCAGGTAGTTGGCCACGTCCTCGGCGGCGGTGATGGTAACGCGGGAGATCGGCCCCCGCTGGCTGGCCAGAATCAGCAGGCGGACCACCTCGATGGCCATGCTCTCGGCCGTCTTCACCACGCCCGAACCGCTGCAACTGGGGCACTCCATGTAGGCGCTGCGCTTCGGGTTGGTGCGGATCCGCTGCCGCGTCATCTCGATCAGTCCGAAGGGGCTGGTGCGGAGGATTTTGGTCCTCGCCCGGTCGCGCTTCACCGCGTCGCGGAGCGCCCGCTCGACGCCGCGGCGGTGTTTTTCCTTCCGCATGTCGATAAAGTCGTTGACGATCACGCCGCCCAGGTCGCGGAGGCGGATTTGGCGGGCGATTTCCTTGGCCGCGTGCAGGTTCATCTGGAAGGCGGTCTCCTCGGCCGAATCTTCGGCGCGGAAACTGCCGCTATTGACGTCGATGGCCACCAGGGCCTCGGTCTGATCGACGACGATCGATCCGCCGGAGCGGAGCGGCACGCGGCGGCGGTGAATCTTGGCGATCTCCTCGTCCAGATTGTACTTGCAGAAGAGCGGCTCCTTGCCCTCATAGAGTTGCAAGCGGTGGACGTAGCGGGGCATGACCAGTTGCAGGAACTCCTTGGCCCGCTCGTGGGCCGTCGGCTCGTCGATGTAGATGGCGTCCACGTCCGCGGTGAAGATGTCGCGGATGGTGCGGATGATCATGTCGCTTTCTTCGTAAATGCCCACGGGGGCCGGCAGCTTCTTGATCCGCCGCACGATGACTTTCCAGAGCCGGAGCAGATAGGCCATGTCGCGGGAGAGCTCGCGCTTGGTGCGGTCGCTGCCGGCGGTGCGGACGATGAATCCCACGCCCTTCGGCGGGTTCAGCTCGAGCATGATGTCGCGCAGGCGACGGCGGGTCGCCTCGTCCTGGATCTTCCGCGAGACGCCGATCCGTCCCAGGGCGGGCATGAGCACCAGGTACCGGCCGGGAATGCTGATGTAGGTCGAGAGCGTGGGCCCCTTGGAGCCGATGCCCTCCTTGATGACCTGCACGAGCACCTCTTCGCCGCGGCGGAGGATTTCCTGGATAGGCGGCTTGAAGCGAGGCCGGCTGCCCAGGCGGTGGTGGTTGTGCGGGCGGCCGCCGCTCGGCTCGGCGCCTTCGTCGAACTCGTCGCCCACGGCCGATTCGCTGTTGGCCGGCGGGTGGCGCGGGCCGGAGGGCGCCGCCGACTTGCCCGGATCGTAGCCTCCCTGGCGGAAGTATTGCGGCTCGACGTCGCTGATGTGGAGGAAACCGTTGCGGCCCACGCCGAAATCGACGAACGCCGCCTGGATGCTCGGTTCCAGGTTGACCACCACGCCTTTGTAGATGTTGCCTACGTAATTGTCTTGGCCGGCCCTTTCGACGTACAGTTCTTCAAGCGCTCCGTCCTCGACGATCGCGATGCGGCATTCTTCCGCTTGCGCGACGTTGATCAGCATTTCCTGTTTCATCGTGTCGCTTTCTTGTTCGGCAATACCGACCAATACGCATCCGTTGCGGGCGGCGGTGGCGGCCTGGGCGCGGGCATAGAGCACTCATGCGCAAACCTCCACGGCGGTGCGGCGCAGGTGGACTCCCTCGGCCTCGAGGCTGCCCAATTCGAGGGCGGCCAGCACGTCGCGCGGGCCGACGCTGCCTTGGCGATCGACGCGCAGCCGCATCCGCAGCACGCCCTCCTCCAGCGCCAGCTCGAGCACGAGCGGGCGCAGATCGATCGCTCGGCGCCCGTGCGCGCGCTCGATCGGCCACGAGGAGGCGGCCAGCAGATGTTCGATCCGCTCGCCGAGCCCCGTCCGGCTTGTCCAAGGGATGGGGGCCTCGTAGGCGACGCTCTGCACTTGCGCCTTCTTGGCCTGCGGGGGAAGAACGTCAATCGCGTGAAGGACGAGCCCCGGCGGACATTGCGGCCCGAGACGTTGCCGCAACTCTTCGGCGGTGTAGCTTTCGCCCAGCTCGACTTCCATCACTTCGTCGACTCCTTCGATGCCCACGGCCAAGGCCAGAGGAAACGTCATCCGCGCTTTGGGATGGAACCCCTGGCTGAGACTCAAGTTCAGCCCGGCTCGGCGAAACACCCGCTCCAGACACCGCATCAAGTCGCGATGTCCGATAAGCCGCAAGTCTCCCTGCTTGGAAAAACGAATACGTACTCGTAATCGAACCATGCGTTCGATCTTCTCCGCCACTGCCGTTGTCGGCGGAGAACCTTTTCTTTTGTCCGCTGCGCCAATTCGCGGCGGACCACCATTTTTCGCGTCCGCCGCGTCCGTTCGCGGCGGAAAAACCACTCGGTTCATTGACTCCTGGTCTTCTCAGTCGGGGCCAAGCCCCTGCACGCGTTTCTTCAGTTCCTCCTTGAGATAGCTCTTGATGTCACGGGCATTTTCCATCGTCATCACCCGGGCGGCCACCGCCTGGCAATCGCTAAGGGTCACCTTGCGGCAGACGTTCTTGACCTCCGGGATCGCGCTGGGGGTAAGGCTGAAACGCCGCAACCCCATGCCCAGGAGCAGCATCGTATACAGCGGGCTGCCGCTCATCTGCCCACACATGTTGATCGGCACCTGCTTGCCATCGGCCGCCGCGATCGACATGGCAATCAGCCGCAGCACGGCCGGGTCGGCCGGATTGTACAGTCCTACCACTTCTTTGTTGGCCCGGTCGACGGCCAACGTGTATTGGATCAGGTCGTTCGTGCCGATGCTGAGGAAATCCACCTCGTCGACGAAATGATCGATCATCATCACCGCCGCGGGCGTCTCGACCATCATTCCCACCGGCACGTCGCGGTCAAAGGGAACCTGGTGTTCTTGCAGATCCTCCATCACGTCGGCCAGCACCATCTTGGCTTGCCTGAGCTCCAGCAGGGTGGAGACCAAGGGGAACATGATCTGCAAGTTGCCCAGCGCCGTGGCCCTGAGCGCCGCGCGCAGTTGCGTGCGGAACACGGGCAGGCTGCGCAGCGCCAGCCGGATGCTCCGCAGGCCAAGGCTCGGGTTCCGCTCCTCGTCAAAATGGGGGATGTTGGGCATCTTGTCCGCCCCCAGATCGAAGGTGCGGATCGTCACCGGCTTGTCCTGCATCGCCTGGACGACGCGGGAATAGGCCTGAAAGTGCGCCTCTTCCGTCGGCTCGACGTCGGCGCCCAGGTAGAGGAACTCCGTGCGGTACAGGCCCACCCCGTCCGCACCGCGATCGACGCAATGATCGACCTCGTACGGAAACTCGATGTTGCCCAGCAACTGGACGCGCGTGCCGTCGAGGGTTTCGGCCGGCAGATCGCGGAGCGGCTCGAGCTTGGCCGCCATCGTGCGAAGCTCCTCGGCCTCGTGGCGATAGCGGGCCAGCGCCTCTTCGTCCGGCTGGAGGATCACCAGTCCCTTGTCGCCGTCGATGATCACCAGGTCGCCGCCGGAGACTTCGCTGAGGAACGGTCCGGTGCCCACCACGGCGGGGATTTCCATCGCCTCGGCCACGATGGCCGTATGGCTGCCCGGCCCGCCGATCTCGGTGACGAAGCCGCGGACAAAGCGGCGATCCAGGTTAGCGGTCTCGCTGGGCGTCAGGTTGTGGGCCAGCACCAGGACGGGCGACGTCAGGTGGGCGATCCCTTCCCGTCGCCGGCCGAGCAGATGCCGCAGCAGGCGTTTCTCGATGTCAAAGATGTCGCTCGCCCGCTCCGACAGATAGGAACTTTCCAAGCGTTGAAAGACCTGGGCGTAGCGGCGGAGCGTGCGGCTGACGGCGTATTCGGGCGAATAGTGCCGCTGGCGGATCATCTCTTCCAGCTCACTGCGGAGCCGCGAGTCTTGCAGCATCTGCAAGTGGGCTTCGAAGATGGCCCCGTATTTTTCGCCCAGCTCGGCGGCCACTGTTTCCCGGTGGTGGGCGATTTCGCCGGCCGCGGCGGCGATCGCCTTATCGAGCCGCTCCACCTCGTCGACGACCGCGTCGCGCGCGACGAACCGGCGGGGGATCCGAAATCCCTCGTTGTCCATCACCAAGGCTTCGCCGATGGCGACGCCCGGCGAAACGGCAATCCCCTGAAGTTTCTGCATCAGCGATTAGACGGATTGGGGGGCTTCGTCGCCGAAGCGGCCGGCAAACAGCGGCTCGAGCTCGCTGAGGACGGCTTCGGCGTCCGGTCCAATGGCCTCCAGCGTCACGGTCTCCCCCTGGTGGGTTACCATGGTCAATATTTGCAATACATCGGTTCCTGAAACCGGCTCTCGATCCTTGATCAGCGTCACCCGCGACTTGCCGCGGCGCACCGTCTCCGCGATGGCCACTGCGGTGCGAGCGTGCACCCCGGCCGGATCGGTGACGACGACGGTCCGCGTTGCTCTAGTCTCCGACATGGGGCGTCACGATCCGAACTGATTATTGTCGGCCTCATTCAGTAATTGTTGAATGTCCGCGACTGTCTTGGCCTGCTTGAGAAAGCGGCAAAACGTGTCGTCGCGCAACTGACGGGAGATGTTTTCCAACGCCCGCAAGTGGTCGCCGGGCCTGTCGGGGGGCGAAACCAACAGGAAAAACAGGTGCACGACCTCGCCGTCGAGACTGGCGAAATCGACCCCCTGGGGGCTCACCGCCACCGTGCCCACCAACTTTTCGATGCTGGGATGCTTGGTGTGCGGCACGGCCACCCCCCGGCCGATGCCGGTGCTACCCAACTCCTCGCGCTTTAAGATCGCCTTGACAATCCCTTCAGACTCCTCGGCCTCGACTTGCCCTGCCTTGCTCAGGGCCTCCACCATTTCTCGGATGGCTCCTTCTTTGTCGGAGGCTTGTAACTGGGCAAGGATGGCCTCGCGACAAATAAAGTCCGCAAACTTCATGCGTACCTTCTCCCTTCTCCGGCTGCCTGCGAACATGGGGGGGCGAACACTCACTCGCCCTCTACGTTATCCCGATGCCCGGCGCCGCGATGACGGTCTTGAACTTTCTCTTTGTGTTTTCGCAACTGCTGTTCCATCTTGTCGACCACGGCATCTACCGCCGCCAGCAGATTCTCCGCCTGGGCCACGGCCACGAAGTCGTGCTTCTTGGCGGAGACTCTCAGATCGACCGCGGGCTGATCGCGATGCTCGAAATTGATGGTGAGCTCGATGGCGCTGATGCGGTCGTAAAGGCGGGTAAGTTTGTCCAGTTTTTCCTGAACCACGGCCTGGGTCGCGTCGCTGACGTGCCCGTGCCGAATGGAAATGTTCATCTGCACCGAATCGACTCCTTTGCCAAGAATCGTTGATTCTAGCGACTTCCCGCCGGCGGCACAAATGCAAACGTGCCGCCGCGAAGCGCTCCTTCCTTCGTCTATCCCAGTCTAGCTTCTTGTGCGCCCGGCGTAAGGGGGACATCGCCGCACGAGCCTGCGTCCTTTTCGCCGTACGCAGACCGCACCTTGCCGCCTGGGTGCAAGCAATGAAAGCACAAGGGGTTACGTCATACGGCACGGACCTCCGTACGAACCCTAGCGGCCTTCCCTGAGGCCCCCTATCAATGATTTCGGCTCGCCGTGCTATTACAACCGCCTGCAGAGTGGTCAGCTAGGCCCCTCCAAACTCAGATTCTGCCCACCGGTGGACAAACCGGCTGTGGCACCCGCACAATAACGCTGGACGCACTATCGTTGCCTCTTACATTGATTGTGTAATGCCCAAAACGCCCCGGGATTGCAATCCGGGGGTTTTGGCCGTTTGAACCGTCTCCTTATCAAGAATGGTCCCGATGTCGCGAGTGCTATTGGTGAACATGCCGTTCGGAAGCCTGCGCTGGCCCCACCTGGGGCTTAGCCTGCTAAAGGCTGCGCTCCACCGCGATGGCGTCGCCTGCGACGTGGCCTACCTCGGCTTCGACTTCGCCGAAATGATAGGCCTCGACCACTACCAATGGGTGGCCGATCAGTTCGCCTTCGTTCTCGGCGGCGAACGCCTTTTTGCCGAGAATTATTTCAGCGACCGACTTCCGGCCGGCACCGATTATTACCGCAAAGTGCTCCTGCCGGCCGATCCCGAAATGACCGAGGCGGATTATCGGGCCCTCATGGATACGGCCCGGCATGTCGAACCGTTCCTGGATGCATGCCTGCGGGCGGTCGATTGGTCGCGATATGACATCGTCGGCTTCACGGCGTCGTATCAGCAGACCATGCCTTCGCTCTGCCTCGCCAAGCGCCTGAAGCGGCTGCGGCCGGAGATCACTATTGCCTTCGGCGGGGCGGCGTGCGAAGGCTCGATGGGGCCGGAACTGCTCCGCCAGTTTCCGGAAATCGATTACGTCTTCTCCGGCGAAGCCGATCGGACTCTTCCGGCAATGGTACGTTCCCTGACCGCCGGGCGGCTCAAAAACGCCCCGGGACTGCGGTCCCGGGGGGCGGCCGAGGGGCAGAAGCTCGACGGAGGACGCCAACGGCACGAAGGAGGAGCGGAACCATCGACGGCGCGGCGGTGCATTGGGTGGGAATCGGGCCCGGTCGAGAACTTGGACGAGTTCCCTTACCCCGATTTCGACGACTTCTTTGCCCGGCTCGCCCGCAGCCCGCTTTTCGGAGAGATTGCCCCCCTCCTGGTTTTCGAAACGTCGCGCGGCTGCTGGTGGGGAAAAAAGTGCCGCTGCACGTTCTGCGGGCTCAACGGCGACCGGCTCGGCTTCCGCAGCAAAACGCCCGACCGCATGATCGACGAATTGCGACACCTGGTCAATCGTTACGGCATACGCCGCGCCTGCGCGACCGATAACATCTTCGACCCCCGCTATTTCCGGTCCCTGCTGCCGATGCTCCAGAGGGCGGGACTCGACCTGTCGCTCTGCTTCGAACTGAAGACCAACCTCAGCCGGGAGCAAGTCGACGCCCTTTGCCGGGCCGGGCTGAGCGCCGCCCAACTGGGCATCGAAAGCTTGAGCACCCTCACGCTTGAACTGATGGGCAAAGGCGTCACGGCCATCGAGAACGTACAGACGCTGCGGCGGTTGGCCGAGGTGGGCGTGACGGCGCAGTGGAATTTGCTCTACGGGTTTCCCGGCGAGGATCCGGCGGAATACGCCCGCATGGCCGCGCTCGTGCCGTCGCTCTATCATCTGGCCCCGCCCCAGACTGCAGGACGCGTGCGGGCGGATCGATTTTCGCCCTATTTCGACACCCCCGGGCGATACGGCATCGTGAATCTGCGTCCGCACCGCGCTTTCCAATACGTGTATCCGTTTTCGCCGGACGTGCTGGGCCGGCTGGCGTATTACTTCGACTACGACTATGCCGACGGCCGCGACCCGCGGCGGTACGTCGGGCCGTTGCTCGACGCCGTGGCCATCTGGCAGCGACTGCCCGGCTCGGTGACGCTCCGCTCGTGGGACCGTCCGGACGGCGTGCTGCTGGTGACCGACACTCGTCCGGGGGCGGACGTGTTTCAGCGGCGGCTCATGGGAGTGGAACGGGCGATCTATCGGTTTTGCGACACCGGCCGGACGCTGCCGGAGATCGTGGCACACGTTGCCGCAACGCTGGGCGCGAGCGACGCGAATGAGTCGGCCATCGGCGCCCGGCTTGCCGCCTGGGTTGCCGCGCGGCTGATGGTCCACCTGGACGACCGGTACCTGAGCCTCGCTTTGCGGGCAACCCCTGCCGGGGAATAGCAGACCAGATCGTTCGCGGTAGTTTTTCAGTAAGGACGCGGCGACCAGTCGAATACACGTGTTTACGATGGTGGCGGTAGCTTGGCAATGGCCGCACTGGAGATGTCGACGACCATCTTGCGGACCAAATTCCAGATCGCCCCATGGTAATCGCTGGGAATGTCGATCCTCTGCCCCGACCTATACCGCGCGAATGACCCGGCCTTCAACTCATAGCTCTTGTTGGCGACACCGCGGTTATGCACGAGAACATCTCGCGACGCTTTGGCCTCGGCAAGCTTCTTGATCTCGTCTTCCGTCGGGACGCCCAGCCCCGTTCTCTTGTTCATGTACTTGAACCAGTCTGCGGGGGCGCTATATGCGACCTCATTCAACTCCTTGTCCACGACGAGCCTGATGATAGCATCCTTATCCGGCAATTTCAGCACTTTTGCGAAGTCTACCTGCTTGTTGCCGAGGCTCCCCGGATAAGCAAAAAGCCAAGAACGCATGAAATCCACGAGAAATGCCTCGAAGATGGATATGAACTGCTGGAAGGTTGCTTCGGGAAGTTGCCGCTTGGTATATTTCCGGGCCCTGCCTACCAACTCGGCTTCCGTGGTCACCGTGCCGGTTTCGTTGCTGTGAAGCACCATCGAGTTGACACTGTCCTCCGGCGGTTCGAGGGCAATCGCCACGTCCGGAGTCGTTTTGATGGTGAACTTGTTGCCAGCCCGAACGGACTCACGGACGATGGCCCAAGCGATGTTCGTATCTGAGAAATAGTCATGCGCAGCCTTTAGCTCCCCGAGTGCGCGATCGCGGAGGGCCCGGACGTCATCGGCTAACGCCACGCGTGCTCCCTCAGTTAACCGGCCTGATCCAAGATCCTCTGCACGGTATTCGCGTCGGTGCCACGGCCGAGGTCGACGACGGTCACATAGGGCCTATCATTGAACGAAATTGCGTGCTCATCGACCAAATAAGGGATCCGGTTTTCGTCAAGAAGCTTTCGGACGACGCCAAGTTGGTCGAGCGGCACCATGATGTAGGGCCCGGCCGTTCCGTCAGTTGAAACACGCAGCGGTTCGTTTGTCATTACGTCGATCACGATTACCCCCTTTCCTTGGCGGAACATGCTCTGGAGCCGCCCCAATCCCCACCGGGGAATTGTACCCCTTGCTGCGACTGTTGGTCAACGGGACGTGCGATACCGACGCGAGCCGAATCGGCAGGATTGGACTACAGAACGACAACTCGCGACAGTCAGCGGTCCACCCGCCCAAGCACGGCAGGGCCTGTTGACGCGGATCGCTCAACGCTAGAATGACAGATGACCGAGCCGTTTGCTGCGCAACGCATGGAGGTCGTCCGCATGAGCACTCTTCCCTTCGTTCATCTGCACTGCCACAGCCATTACAGCCTGTTGGACGGGGCGGGCACCATCCGCGGACTGCTGGAGCGGGCCAAGGCCCTGCGGATGACCGCCCTGGCCCTGACGGATCACGGCAATTTGCACGGCGCGCTGAAGTTCTATCAGACGGCCAAGGAGTTGGGCATCAATCCGGTTCTCGGCCTGGAGGCCTACATTGCCCCCGGCAGCCGCTTCCAAAAAGACGTGGGCGTGTCGAAGGAGGCTAGCTTTCACCTGACGCTGCTGGCCCGCAACCGGACCGGTTTTCGCAATCTGATCAAACTTTCGTCCGCGGCGTTCCTGGAGGGCTTTTATTTCAAACCCCGCATCGACAAGGAACTGCTGACCGCCCACCGGGAAGGGCTGATCTGCCTGAGCGGTTGCATCTCCAGCGAATTGAACCGCACCCTGCTGGCCGGCGGCGAGGCCAACCTGGAAAAGGCCCTGGGCATCGCCGCCTGGTATCAAAAGCTCTTCGGCAAAGATTATTACATCGAGGTGCAGAACAACCATTTGGAGCCGCAGCGGGTGGCCATGGAAGGGGCCGTCGAAGTCGCCCGGCGGCTGGGCATCCCCGTGGTGGCCACCAGCGACGTCCACTACATCAACCGCGAGGACGCCGAGGCCCAGGACATCCTGCTCTGCGTCAACACCGGCAAGTTCCGCACCGACACCAACCGCATGCGGATGGATAGCAACGAGTTCTATCTCCGCAGCGCCGAGGAGATGTACGCGGCGTTTCCCGGGCTGGACGACGCATTGAGCCGCACGCAGCAGATCGCCGACAGCGTCGACATTGAACTGGACCTGGGCAAGCGGCATTTCCCCATGTTTCCCCTGCCCGAGGAGACCACGTCGGAGCAGTATCTCCGCGAGCTATGCCTGGCCGGGCTGGCGGAGCGATACGCGAACCGGCCCGACCGCTTCCAGGACGGCAAGTTTTCGGACGAGGTGATGGCCCGGCTCGAACGCGAGTTGGGGGTCATCAACAAGCTGGGTTTTTCCAACTACTTTTTGATCGTGTGGGATTTCGTCCATTTCGCCCGGCAGCACGGCATCCAGGCCACGGCGCGCGGTTCGGGCGTCGGCGCGCTGGTTTCTTTCGCCTTGGGGTTGAGCTTCGTCTGCCCCTTGGATTATGACCTGCTGTTCGAGCGCTTTCTGGACGAGAGCCGCCGCGAGGCCCCCGACATCGACATCGACTTCTGCCAGCAGCGGCGGGGCGAGGTGATCCAGTACGTCAAGGAGCGGTACGGCATGGCGAACGTGGCCCAGATTGCCACGTTCGGCACGTTGGCGGCCCGGGCGGCCATCCGCGACGTAGGCCGGGCGCTGGGCCTGCCCATCCCCCGCGTCGATTCCGTCGTGGCCCTGGTGCCCGAGGAACTCCACATCACGCTCGCGAAGGCCCTGGAAAAAAGCGACGACCTGCGAAAAATCTACGAGGGCGATCCCGAAATCCGCAAGCTGATCGACCTGGCGATGGGCATCGAGGGCCTCGCCCGCAACGTCGGCACCCACGCCGCGGCCGTGGTGATCGCCGACCGGCCGTTAACCGACTATCTCCCCTTGCAGCACGTGCAGGACAAGAAGGAAGTCATTACCCAGTGGGCGATGGGCGACGTCGAGCGGGCGGGCCTGTTGAAGATGGACTTCCTCGGCCTGCGCAACCTCACCATCCTCTCGAAGGTGGTGGAACTGATCGAGCAAACGACGGGGCACAAGATCGAGCCCTACGAGTTTCCCCGCGACGACCAGGAAACGTTCGCCCTGCTCTGCCGCGGCGAGACGAAGGGCGTCTTCCAGTTGGAAAGCGGCGGCATTCGCGACCTGTTGCAGCGGATGAAGCCTGACCACTTCCGCGACATCATCGCCACCAACGCCTTGTATCGCCCCGGCCCGCTCGAAGGCGGCATGGTCGACGATTACATCCAGGTCAAGCACGGCCGCAAACAGGCCGAATACAAGCACCCGGTGATGAAGGAAGTCCTGGAAGAGACCCACGGCGTGATGGTCTACCAGGAACAGGTGATGCGGATCCTCAACCGGCTGGGCGGCATCCAGTTGGCCAACGCCTATAGTTGCATCAAGGCGATCAGCAAGAAAAAGCTGGAGATGATCGCCAAGTTCCGCGAGGAGTTCATCAACGGCTCGCACGAAAAGGGGATGTCGAAGAAGGAAGCCGCCGAACTGTTCGGCCTGATCGAAAAGTTCGCCGGCTACGGCTTCAACAAGAGCCATTCGACCGCCTATGCCCTGATCGCCTACATCACCGCCTACTTGAAGGCCCATTACCCGGTCGAATTCATGGCGGCTCTGCTCTCCAGCGACATCGTGGGGCGCAACTTCAAGCGAAAAGATTCGTTGGTCGAGCACCTGGAAGACTGCCAGCGGATGGGCGTCACCGTGCTGCCGCCCGACGTGAACCGCTCGGGGGCCGAGTTTACCGTGCTGGAGGGGAAAATCTGCTTCGGCCTGTCGGCTATCAAGGGCTGCGGCGGGGCCGCCGCCGGGGCCATCGTCGCCGGCCGCGCCGGCCGCGGAGCCTATCGCAGCCTGTTCGACTTCTGCGAGCGGCTCGATCCGGGCGTGGTCAACCGGGCGGCCATCGAATCGCTCATCAAGGCCGGCGCCTTCGACTCCCTGGGCGCCACCCGGGCGAAACTGTTCGCCGGCATCGATCGGGCGCTGCAGGCCGGCGCCTCGGCCGCGGCCGACCGCCGTAGCGGCCAGATGGGGCTGTTTGGCGACGATGACCAGCCGGAGACCGGCTCCACGGATCTGCCCGACGTGCCCCCCTGGGACGAGCGCGAGCGGCTGGTCAAAGAAAAAGAAGTGCTCGGCTTCTACCTGACCAGCCATCCGCTGGCCGAGCACGAAAAGACGCTCACCGCCTACTGTTCCCACAGCACGGTGAAAGCGGCCGAGCTTGGACATCGGGCCGAGGTCATGCTGGGCGGCATGTTGTCGGCCATCAAGCTCTCGCACACCAAGAACCCCAAGCCCGGCAGCCCCAGTCGCTACGCCATGTTCGACCTGGAGGACACCGAGGGCATGATGCGCTGCATCGTCTGGCCCGACCAGTTCGTCAATTACGAGCCGCTGATCAAGGCCGACGCGATCGTGGTCATCCGCGGGGTGATCGACAAGCGGCCGGGCAGCGAGGAAGCCAATCTGGTCGTCAACGAGATCATCCCCTTGGAGGACCTCGCCTCGCGCTACACGCGCGGCATCCTGATCGACCTGAGCGAAGAAACGCACGGGCTGCCCAAACTCGAACAGCTTTACGAGATCCTGCGCGGCTATCCGGGCAATTGCGAGTTGCAACTGCGGCTTCATCTGGCCGACGGCCGGCGGGTGGCCTGCAAGTGCGACCGCCTGCGGCTCTCGGTCAGCACGGAGATGCGCGGCCGCGTCGACGAACTGTTGGGGCCCGGCCATTTCGTGCTGCTCACGGCAAACTCCGCCGGCGGCAACAGCGGCCGCGGCAACGGCCGCTCGCGGGGCTAAGGGGCTCCAACAAAACGTACTCCTCGCGCTCCGCATGAGGCCAATTCCAGCACAGCGTCCCTCTCGCGGAGCGAGAGGAGTACATTGAGTTCCTAGTTGTGTTAGAGGACCTAACGCGGATCGGACAAGCCGCGTTGTTTGGCGGCCGCGCCACGTTGGGATGGCAGTTGTACTGCCATCCCTGTTTCCCCGCGGGGGAGCGGCAGTACAACTGCCGCCCCAACTGGTGGCGCATTGTTTGGCGGCCCGCGGGTCGAAGATCTCGTGCAACAGTGCATCAATCTCGCGTTATGCCGATTCGGCCGCGGCGTTGCACGTCGCCGCAAGTCACGGGCGGAGTATGACTTGCAGCCTTCGCCACGGCAGTAGCTTCTCGCACTCCTTGGGGTGGTGTGTTGCATTGACAAGTTGGGCAAACCTGTTGCGGTCCAATACGCGCACGAAAGTGGGAGGTCGGCAAAGAGTAGAGAAGAAAGGCGGCTATTTTGATGCCTTTGCGGTGGGTCGCCAGTTAGAGCTCGGCAGTTGGTCAGCAAACTCGCGGATTTCCAATTTGGAGAGGGTCGCGGCAGGGGGTGAGCAGCGGGAAGCACGGACGCAGCATGGCATAGGCACGAAGTTAAGGAATCTTCGAGTCGTCCGGAGAAAGCAACGCCGTGAAAGACGGAGCGCTGATCTCCGCTAATCTGCGCTGATGCACCATATTAGTGCGAATTAGCGGCTATCAGTGTTCCTGTCTTTTGCCTTCACTTGACGAATGAACCGCAGAACCGCTTAACTCGATGCCAATGGGGGCCCGGGCGCAGCAGGGAGCTGCGCTTGCATCGTCTGGGTCTGCTTGTCAAAGAGCCGGTGGCGGATCGAGCCGAGCGATCCGAGAGAGTCGCCGAGCTGGTTGCCGCGTCTGGGCGGACCATCCGACACAGGAGATGGTAACGCGACGCGATTGGCATTTCAAAGCCAGAAAATAAGCCACCCGTCCGGGGCCCGGCAGCGCCGACTTCCGTCCGGGTCCCGAGGGAAACGGGGGGTGGGGGACTGGGAAGAGGAGAACTCGCTTCAATGTGCAACCGCGCTGCGCCGTCGCGGCTGTTCAACGTGCTCGCGCTCGTGGTAGAATGGCCGCCATTGACAAGGCTCAGGTCTTTCCGGCGACCGGAAGAGCTGTTCAGCGGGACCGAAGTCGTGGCGACCTGGGTGTTACGCGGACGCGTCTAACGCGCTTTCCGGTCAGCCGAAACGGCGTAACCCATGAATCAAAGCAGGACTTGTGGCACATTCGACAATGTGCGCTAGGCTGAAAACATACCGTCCACATTTGTTACAGGGATCAGTCTAAGGCAGCCCGCGGGAAATAATCTACCAGGGCTTGGGATGGATCACGAGGCTCCATTTGGGGAGGAGTTTCGAGCGTTCGAGACGCGTTGCAATGGGACGGAACTCGCGGGATGAGAGA